>SKEI01000791.1_pt1 | contig 19308 bp, 13 predicted proteins | sample 4826701 | NCBI WGS metagenome assembly SKEI01 (sample SAMN11008813, study PRJNA524170) | human gut metagenome | biome: Human fecal sample; material: Feces; isolation source: fecal sample from pouch patient p2, p6, p7, p14 | host: Homo sapiens | place: Israel: Tel-Aviv | collected 2016-08-31 | reverse complement strand
CTGCTCATGAATTGTCCAAACTGTGGCACATATTATGATGAGAACGAAAAGATATGTAAAAAATGTCACACCCCTTTAAGCAATGCAGTTTACAATCAGGTATCATCAGGTAATGACATAAATCAACCTGCCCCTAAGAGAAAAAGCTTTGTACCGATCGTTGCAGCTATTCTTATCTGCTGCCTTATCGCAGGCGGAATCGGAGGATACTTTTATTACATTTCCCGCGTAAAACAAGGTTGCCGGGAAGCAACCAGGCAGATTTTCACTTACGCCAAAAATATGGACTTCTCCGACGTGGCTCCTTCCGATTTACCGGAACCACTGAAGTCCGAACCAAACGTAAGAGAACTCGTAAAACAACAATTAAAAACATACATCGGTGATAGCGAACTCGGCTCACTCGTAGATGTTGACAGTATTGACGTAACTACTCTATGTGATGAGATGGTCGATCAGGCATCTTACAAAATTACCGATGTCTCCGCAACCTATAACTCCTGCACTGTAACCGTCACTACAAAAAATATCGACTTCTACAGCCTGCCAGGAACCATCTATGATGAAATCAAATCCCAGATTACCGATGGAAACTCCTCTTTATGGACTTCCATAAAGAACTCTATCTCCTCCCTCTTAGGAGGAAGCAGCCAGACATCCATCGAAAAAATTGACATATCTGAGAACTTGAAAAACTGGTACAAAGAAACAAAGAAAAACGGCCCAACGAGAAAAACTACGGGAAAAATCGTATTCGGAATTAAGGATGGAAAATGGGCTCTGATTTCATTTGATGAAAGGCTAATCTACGGGTATTACGGCCTGCGGCCTCTGCAATAGTGAGGTTGGTGGCTAAACAGACGAACCCCCGAAGCCTGGCATATGTAAAAATGCACTCTATCACTGCACTCTTAATGCTCAACCGCATTAAGAGTTTGCTCTAAGGCGCATTTTTACATATGCCAGGCTTCGGGGGTTCTGTTTGTTTCGAATTCTTTACCTTCCACTTAAAATCTCAAATCTCCCGACAAAAATGATTTTCTCTTTTCGGTCTGGCAAAGTCAGAATCCTTGCAAAGAAATATCCCCAGATGTGGCTTCGGAGCAAGATTTGGATGCGAGCATTCAAACCACCGCGACTAAAGTCACATCTGGGGATTATTTCCTTACAAGGATTCGTCTCTTCTAATGAGCCAAATCATTATTCAAATACTTACCTATATGTTCAATTGCTTTTGTTTCATCATCGCCTTTTGCAATTACATTAATCTTTCCACCTGCTGGAACACCTAAAGTCATCATTCCCATAATGCTCTTGGCATTCACCTTTTTGTTTTTCACCTCCACATATACACTGCTGTCATACTGGCTTGCAATCTGAATGAATAACGCAATGGTGCTTGGGTCTAATCCTGAAGGGATTTTAATCTCCATCTCTCTTGAAATCATGTTAACCTCCTATTTTGCTATAAATGAAATAAATTTATCTTAGTATTTTCAGCTTTGCCAAAGCAAATACTGAAAAAATATTACAGATGCCCTTTTTCCCTAATATCCTGAGCAATTTGACTCAGTTTTCTTAATCTGTGATTCACACCGGACTTTCCTACTGGAGAACTAAGTTTTTCGCCAAGTTCCTTTAATGTTGCATCCGGTTCCTCTAACCTGGCATAGGCAATGTCCCGAAGGTTCTCGGATAATCGCTCTAAACCAACTGTATTTTTTATATATTCAATATCTTCAATTTGTTTTCTCGCTGCAGATACGGTCTTATTTATGTTCGCTGCTTCGCAGTTTACTCTCCTGTTTACTGAGTTACGCACATCTTTTAAAATGCGTACATTCTCAAACTTCATGAGAGCAATATGTGCTTCCATTATATTCAATGTGTCCGAAATCATAGCACCTTCTTTTAAGTAAACTACATAATATTTCTTTCGCAGTACAATCTTCGCCTCTAATCCAAAAAATTCAAACAATTCTTTTATCTGCGCTGCTTTCTCACTTGATATGCAGGCAATTTCAAAATGATAATTCTTCTCCGGGTCTGTGATAGAACCGGCAGAAAGAAATGCTCCGCGCAAAAATGCTCTGCGGCAGCAGGTACGCTGCAATACCGGATTATCTTTCACAGAAAATTCTTCGTCCATCTGTCCAAGATTATTTATAAGCTGTGCTGTCTTTAAAATCTTTAACGTCTGTCCAGATTCCTCTATGGAAATCATATAAAAGCGATTCTTTTTTAAAAATTCATGCTGTGTTGTAGAAACTTGCGGCTGAAAATGAAAAACGTCTTTAATCAGAGAATAAAATCTTCTGGCTACTGATACATTTTCCGTGTGAAGAATGAGAGAATATCTTCCATCTTCACATTTGATTTTTCCACAAAGTCCAATAATTGCGGCAAGTTCCGCAATCATGCAGTGATTTTCGTGACCGTCCACATGAGAAAGTTCTTCTTTTACTTCAGAAGAAAATGACATATTCTATCTCCTTACATCAATTACTCGATTACTTTCCTTTTGTCCGGGCGTCTTTCTCAATATCCCGGTGTTCCATACGAACGGTATACGGAAACTTTTTCAGCCTTGCATAAAGCCCGTTCGTTATCGTAACAGAACGATGCTTGCCACCGGTACAGCCGATGCCAATAACAAGGCTGTTCTTTCCCTCGTCTAAATAACGTGGGATAAGAAACTGCATTAAATCTTCCAGTTTATCAAGAAACTTTCGGCCGTCTCCATTCTTCATGACATATTCCTGAATGGAACGGTCATTACCTGTGAGCGGACGCAATGCCTGCTCATAATAAGGATTCGGAAGAAAACGCACATCAAATACTAAATCAGCATCTGAAGGGATTCCATATTTGAATCCGAAAGAGAGTACTGTGATAATAAAATTACCATATTCCTCATTCCCGACAAAAATTTTCTCCACTTCCTGTCGTAATTCTCTGGTAAGAAGAGTCGTTGTATCAATAATATAATCTGCCCTGTCCCTGATAAAAGAAATCATCTCACGCTCTCTGGAGATCCCCGTTTCTATGCGGTCCTCCTTTGCGAGCGGATGGGTTCTTCTTGTCTCTTTATATCGCTTGACAAGAGTCTCATCTTCTGCATCTAAAAACAGAATCTCATATTCTATTCCAAGTTCACACAAGACTTCTAACTGACTGTTTAATCTGGTGAGCTGTTCTCCGTTACGGATATCAACTCCTACCGCCACTTTGTCTACTTCAGTCTGTCTGTCAGAAGCAATCTCTCCGAAATTCGGAAGCAATGCAACTGGCAGATTGTCCACACAAAAGAAACCAAAGTCCTCAAGAACCTTTAATGCGGTACTCTTTCCTGCACCAGACATGCCGGAAACTATTACAAATCTCACTCTCTCACCTCTGTATCCGCAAATCCGACAAAGCGGACTTCCGGCTGCATCATAACATTAAACTGTTTCATTACTTTTTTCTGTACCTGTTTTATTAAAAAAGCTACCTCTTCTGCTGTCGCCCCGCCACGGTTAACCACAAATCCGCTATGCTTCTCGGATACCTGTGCACCGCCTACGGTATAGCCTTTTAATCCGGCATCCTGAATTAACTTTCCTGCGAAATAACCTTCCGGTCTCTTAAAAGTACTTCCCGCACTTGGAAACTCTAAAGGCTGTTTCTCTCTTCTGGCTTTGGCCAGCTCATCCATTCGTGCCTTAATCTTATCAGACTCACCTTTTTCAAATGAAAAACGCGCAGACAAAACAACGTAGTTTTTCTCAAAAATACAGCTATGACGGTAAGACAAATCTAATTCCTCTCCCGTTAATGTAAGAAATTCTCCCTCCTGCGTCAATACTTCCGCATCAAGAAGGACATCTTTCACTTCACCGCCATATGCTCCTGCATTCATGGCAACTGCTCCACCTACGGAGCCAGGGATTCCTGCCGCAAACTCAAAACCGGTGAGTCCGGCATTCCATGCAGCTCTGGCTGTTCTGCTAAGCAAAGCACCCGCCTGCACTTCAATTACTGTATCCTTCACAGAAATTTCCTGGAAGTTCTTACCTATCTGGATAATCATTCCTCGAAAACCTTCGTCCGATACCAGCAGGTTACTTCCATTACCCATAACAAAAAAAGGAATCCCCGCTTCTTTTGCACAATAAACCGCACTTCTGATTTCTTCCCTTGTTGCCGGCTGAACAAAAACATCTGCCGGGCCTCCAATGGCAAAACTTGTGTGCTTATTCATCGGTTCCTGCTCTGTTACTGTTCCTGCTTTAATCTGCTCTCTCAAATTCTGAAGGAATTCCTTATTCATAATATCTCCTATATATCTCCTATCTAAAACACTTAAAACAACTATATAGTTGCATCCTATATTTAGATACATACTATATGATACTCTAAAACGTGGGGAAGTACAATGTGGAAAAAACACAAAATAAAAGGGAGCTTTCTCGCTCCCTTTAGATAAAGTGCCAAAAAAAGCCAATATTTTTGTTATCTCCCAGAACATTTGTTGTGCAAAAAAGTTTCACATATGATTCTTGTTAAAAATTCCTAAACAAAAAATTACCCGTTCATAATCAGCATGTATCCGAAAAATACTTTCTGCAAATTCAAGATTACCCCGGCATTCTTGCTGCGATATGGGAGTCATCTCACATCTGATATACCATAAATCAGAGGATTAGATTGCTTTCAGATTTTCCAAACACACTTTAGCTCTTTTGCAAATCTTAATTACTGTTCTTTCTGTTCTTCTTTATTCGTAGAAAGACTTCCCGTTACACGGTTATAAAGTTCCTGTGCTGCATTATATCCCATTTTTTTCGCACGATAGTTAATCGCTGCGGACTCTACGATAACCGCAAGGTTACGACCCGGACGAATTGGAATAGAGTAGCAGACAACCTTATTGCCGAGGAACTCAATATATTCTTCATCAAGGCCAAGTCTGTCGTAGTTTGCTTCTCTGTTCCAGTCTTCTAAACGGATAACCATGTCAATTGTCTGGTTATACATTACACTTTCCACACCGAACAATGTCTTTACATCAACAATACCGATACCACGAAGTTCGATAAAATGTCTTGTAATATCTGGAGATGTTCCCAGAAGGGTGTCGTCACTGATTTTACGTATTTCAACAACATCATCGGAGACGAGACGGTGTCCACGGTGAATCAGTTCAAGAGCCGCCTCGCTCTTTCCGATTCCACTCTCACCCATGATCAAAACACCTTCGCCGTATACATCAACCAAAACACCATGAATGGAAATACGTGGAGCAAGTTCCTCGCTCAGCCAGCGTACAGAGTTCGCAATAAAATCTGAAGTTGTCATCTCTGTTGTAAAGATTGGAACACCGTTCTTTTCTGCTGTATCAAGCATCTCTAGTGACGGCTCTAATCCACGGCAAAATACAAGGCATGGAATATTAAAGCTGAAAATCTTCTCACAAAGAGGCGGGATAGATTCCGGTGCAAGCTGCTTCATATATGCTGCCTCAACATTACCGATTACCTGAATTCTTTCTGAATCAAAATGTTCAAAAAATCCGGCAAGTTGCAATGCAAGACGGTTTACCGCAGACTGCTCAATCATAATGCTGTCTGTATCAATATCTGGTAACAGGCTTTTTAAATTCATCTTGTTTACAAATTCTGTAAGTTTTACCTTGTACATAATTCCCTCCGTAATTATCCGATGTACTCTCGGAATCTTTTTGTGCTTGATTTTGTGAGAAGATTTTTTGTCAGTTGTGTCCAAATTTTTGAGGCGTACGCGGTGCGTACGTTGATGAAATTCGGGTACGACTGGCGGAAAATCAGCCACAAAAGCAAGTGCAAGAAAGACTCCGAGAGTACATATCCATTTTTCATTAAGTTCATTTCTCTTGCAAACTACACAGTAAGATTCACCCACACTATCTGCCAGCCAAAATTACTTCTTTACTCTTCTTCATCGTAAAACCCATATTCTTTGGTTTGTATGTGAATCACTCAGCAGCAATACTATTCTCCCTGTGTATAATTTTGCAGAGCTACGTTAGTATTATATCAGTATCCACACCATTCAAAAATGCCCCGGCATTCTTGCTGCGAGGTGGGAGTCATCTCACATCTGATATATTTATCATACCACATCCCCATTTTTTTTAGAAGTATCCTCATGAAAAAAGCGGTAAATTTCTTCGGCTACATTTTCTGTAATTCCATCTGCTTCACAAAGTTCTGTCACGGAAGCTTCTTTTATTTTTCCGATATCCTTAAAATGCTTCATCAGGCTTTTTCTTCGTGCGGGACCGATACCTTTAATATCATCAAGTACCGAATGTACCTGCTCTTTTCCACGGAGTGCTTTATGATATGTGATTGCAAAACGATGCGCCTCATCCTGTAGACGGGTTATCATCCGAAATGCTTCCGAATTTTTAGGAAATTCAATGATTTCATTGTTATAATATAAGGCTCTTGTACGATGGAAATCATCTTTTACCATACCGCAGACCGGAATAGTTAATCCCAGCTTTTCGAGAACCTGTAATGCAATGTTTACCTGGCCTTTTCCTCCATCCATCATAAGAATATCCGGAAAACGGGTAAAACTTCCAAGTTCCATATCCTGTCCCTTTTCATCCCGCTCCTTCTGCTCCCTGATACCGTGGGAAAATCTTCTCTCTAACGCCTCTTCCATACAATGGTAATCATCCGGTCCGGCTACGGTTTTTATCTTAAATTTACGATAATCGCTTCGTTTAGCCTTACCTTTTTCAAAAACAACCATTGAAGCAACATTTTCATATCCATTTGTATTGGAAATATCAAACGCCTCCATACGGTTTAAGTTCTCAATTCCTAATGCCTGCTCTAATTCATGTACCGCACCAATTGTTCTGCGTTCTTCTCTCTTTAATTTCTCACTGTCCTGTGCGAGAACATTCTGTGCATTCTTTCTTGCAAGCTCCATCATCTGATGTTTACTTCCACGCTTCGGCATAGCAAAAATCACTTTACTTCCACGCTTATCTGAAAGCCATTTTTCAAGAATTTCCTGATCAAGAACTTCTTCCTGCGTTAAAATTTCTTTTGGAATAAATGGAGTCCCTACATAGAACTGCTTAATAAAGTCCGTGATAATCTCTTGCTTTTCACTGTCTCCGATTCCTGTCATATGAAAATGATCTCTGCCGAGAAGCTTGCCGCTTCGGATAAAGAAAATAGCCACAACTGCCTCATCGCCGGCCTTTGCCATAGCAATAATATCCCTGTCATCTCCACCAGTATCATTGATTTTCTGCTTCTCACCGATTCGTTTTACATTTTCAATTAAATCACGATACTCGGCAGCCTGCTCAAACTCAAGTTCTGCGGCCGCTTTTTTCATTTTTTCTTCCAGACTGTTTATGATTTCTTTCTCATCGCCATTTAAAAACTTCAACGCCTTATCCACATGGGCGCGGTACTCTTCTTTAGAAATATAATTCTGACACGGTGCATCACACTGATTTATCTGATAATAAAGACAGGGCCGGTCCTTCCCTATCTCTTTAGGCAATGACCGGCTACAACTCCGTATTTTGTATACTTTTCTCATTAGTTCAATTGTATCCTTCACCGCCCCCGCACTCGTATACGGACCGAAATATTTCGATTTATCCCTTTTCACCTGACGGCAAAATAAAATTCTCGGATAATCTTCCTGCACTGTGACACGAATATATGGATAACTCTTGTCATCTTTCAGCATCGTATTGTAATGTGGACGGTGTTCTTTAATCAGATTACATTCCAAAACCAGAGCCTCAAGCACCGAGTCTGTGATGATATATTCAAAATAAGCGATGTGAGAAACCATGTGCTGGATTTTTACACTCTTATTATAACTACTCTGAAAATACTGACGCACACGGTTCTTAAGGATTCTTGCCTTACCGACATAGATAATCTCATCCTGTGCATTATGCATCAGATATACCCCCGGCTTTGCCGGGAGTTTTTTCAGTTCTTCCTGAATATCAAACATAATTTACTCTTCCTGTTTTGTTTGCTCACTGTCTTTCTTTTCGGTAACTTTCTGTGCATCCTGACTTTCCGCATCTTTTAATGAAGATTCTTCTGATACCGTTTCTGCCTCGGATAATTCTGTTTTCTCCTTATCCTCTTCAACATTCGCTTCAACACTTTCCAGTTCATCTTTCTTTAAAGATTTATTGTAAATTTCCATGAATTCTTTACCGGTAATTGTCTCTTTTTCAATCAGGAATTCTGCAATCTCGTCCATAACTTCTCTGTGGTCTTCAATAATCTTTTTCGCCTTATCGTAAGCCACTTTGAGCATTTCTTTTACTTCTTCATCGATGAGTGCACCTGTTGCATCGGAACAGTTCATCACTGCACGTCCATCAAGATAACGGTTCTGTACAGACTCCAGTCCCATAAGTCCAAATCTTTCAGACATACCGTACTGTGTTACCATCGCTCTTGCAATCTGGGTCGCACGCTCGATATCATTAGAAGCTCCTGTTGTAACAGAATTAAATACAACTTCCTCGGCCGCACGTCCACCAAAAAGTGTAACTAATTCGCTGAGCATCTGCTCTTTGCTCATCAGATATTTTTCTTCTTCAGGAACCTGCATGGTGTAACCCAGTGCACCCATTGTTCTTGGAACAATCGTAATCTTCTGTACTGGTTCTGTATTTTTCTGCACAGCAATTGCCATAGCATGACCAACTTCGTGATAAGAAACGATTTTCTTTTCTTCCTCACCAAGAATACGGTCTTTCTTTTCTTTTCCGGCAATAACAACTTCTACTGCCTCTAACAGGTCTTTCTGAGATACTGCTTCTCTTCCAGCTTTAACTGCTGCAAGGGCGGCCTCGTTAATCATATTTGCAAGATCAGAACCTACGGCACCGGAAGTTGCCAGGGCAATTTCGTCAAAATTAACTGTCTCGTCCATCTTGACATTCTTCGCATGTACTTTTAATGTCTCCACACGGCCCTTTAAGTCGGGGCGTTCTACGATAACTCGTCTGTCAAAACGGCCCGGTCTGAGAAGTGCCTTATCTAATACTTCCGGACGGTTTGTCGCTGCTAAAATAACAAGACCCTTGGAAGAATCAAATCCATCCATCTCCGCAAGCAGGGCATTCAATGTCTGCTCACGCTCGTCATTTCCACCACCATAACGGCTGTCACGGCTCTTACCGATAGCATCAATCTCATCAATGAAAATGATACAAGGTGCCATAGACTGTGCCTGCTTAAACAGATCACGAACTCTTGATGCACCGACACCGACAAACATTTCTACAAAGTCGGAACCACTCAGAGAGAAGAACGGTACATTTGCCTCACCCGCAACTGCTTTTGCAAGTAAAGTTTTACCAGTTCCCGGAGGGCCTACTAACAGCGCACCCTTTGGAAGTCTGGCACCAATTTCAATATATTTACCAGGGTTATGAAGGAAATCAACCATCTCAGTAAGACTTTCCTTTGCCTCATCCTGACCGGCTACATCTGCAAAAGTAACTCCTGTCTTTTTCTCAACATATACCTTTGCATTACTCTTTCCTACACTTCCCATCATACCGCCGCCCTTGCCGATTCCACGCATAACAAAATACATCATTGCATAGATCAGCACAAACGGAAGTACATAACTAACCATAACAGAAAGAATCGCATTCGATCCACTGCTGTCCTGCTGTTCATAAGAACTAATCTTATTATTGTCCTCCGCTTCTTTTAAACGGTTAACCAGCAGTGCATCATTCATAGAAACCGTATAATATGTTGTTTTCATTAACGGATTCTGCTGTGTCTTCGGTTCGATATAAATCTTTCGGTCTGCTACCTGTACCTTTTTAATCTCTCCTTTATCCAACATCGTAAGAAACTTACTATACGAAATCTTCTTCTGTGAACCATTCTTATAACGGCTCATCACAGAAGTAAAGAGAGCGGTAATTCCAAGACAAACGACCAGAAGAATAATGGCAGACTTTATATTCTTCTTTTTGTTTGGATTATCATTCTGATTATTTTTTTTGTCCATTTACGCCTCCATGACGTTTCATATTATAATTTCTTCAATACCTCAATGGCATCTTTCATATAATTATTTTCAACGTACTCAATCTTTCCTGCATCACAGGCTGCGGCAAGTGCTGGGTCCATTGGAAGCTTAGCCAGAACAGGTACATCATACTCTGCCGCGATCTCATCAATGTGGCTTTCTCCAAATACCTTAATCTGCTTTCCACAGTCAGGACACTCTACATAACTCATATTCTCTACTAAACCAAGAATTGGAACATTCATCATTCTTGCCATGTTCACCGCTTTTTCTACGATCATTCCAACTAATTCCTGTGGAGAAGATACGATAACAATACCATCTAACGGAACAGACTGGAAAATAGTCAGCGGTACATCACCAGTTCCTGGAGGCATATCAATGAACATATAGTCAATGTTCTGCCATAATGTCTCTCCCCAGAACTGTTTGATTACTCCGCCAAGAACAGGCCCTCTCCAGATAACAGGATCTGTCTCATTCGCAAGCATCAGGTTAACAGAAACAATGTCGATTCCGCAAGTTGTTGTTGCTGGCAGAATCAGTCCTTCTGCGTTACCTACAAGATTCATGGAAAGACCAAATGCCTTTGGAATAGATGGTCCTGTGATATCTCCATCTAAAATAGCTGTCTTAAATCCTTCTCTCATAGAAGCTGCTGCAAGAAGTGAAGTTACCATAGACTTACCTACTCCACCTTTACCGGATACAACACCAATAACCTTCTTAACAGAACTTCCTTTACTTAACTTTACAAGAAAATCTTCTGGTTTGGACTCTCTCTGTGCGCAGCTTTCGCCACAACTGCTACAATCATGTGTACAATCGCTCATAATATTTACCTCTCGTTTAACTAAATTTTTTATAAAATTTCTATTAAAATTTTATCAATTTCTTTAGAAATTATTTGCTCAGTTTTCACTGAAATTACCCCTTAATTATTTGTAACTTTTTAACTTCAGAACAAATTTAATGTGACTGGTTATTCAAATTCAAGGATATATTCTGAATTTATATGCTCTGTTTGCCACCATGCCACTTCCTTTTCCTCGAAAACCCACCTGCGATACTTGAACACAAGGGCAAGATGATAGTATAGTAAGTATACTAAATGTGCGTTATTATCTCAAATTATTTATTCATCTGCTCTAAAATCTCTTTAACATTTTTCTCAATGTTCCCTTCAAATACAGCAGAACCACATACAAATATATTAGCCCCACATTCTGCAATCTCTGCTATATTCGAAGCCTTCACTCCACCGTCAACCTGAATATCCACATCAAGATTTTTCTCTGTGATCATCTTACGAAGCTCCCGAACCTTCTCGCCACAGTAAGGAATGTACTTCTGTCCTCCAAAACCTGGATTTACAGTCATAACTAATACCATATCCAGTTCTGGTAAAACATACTCAATCGCAGAAAGCGGTGTCGCAGGATTAATCGCAACGGCTGCCTTCTTACCGCAATCCTTAATCTGATGTACTACTCGGTCAAGATGTGCGCAGGCTTCTGCATGTACTGTAATAATATCTGCTCCTGCCTTTGCAAAATCTTCGATATATCTACCTGGGTCTTCTATCATTAAATGTGCATCAAAAATCACATCTGTGAGTGGACGAAGTGCCTTAATTACAGGATTTCCAAAAGAAATCTGTGGAACGAACATTCCATCCATGACATCAATATGCACATACTCTGCTCCGGCATCAATCGCAGTCAAAACATCTCTGCCCAGATTTGCAAAATCAGCAGACAAAATAGACGGTGCTAGTATCTTCTTCATCGGTACCTCCTTAATTTCTAAAAATATCATCTGTATATTTCTAACTCCAATATTACTATACTCCGATATTTTGTTTTTTATATGATGAGATAAAGTCTCACAGTATATCTTAACATAAACGTGGGATACTGCAAGCCGAAAATCAGAAAACCCTTGAAAAAAGCGAAAAAAAAGCTTTGCAATTTGCAATTTTTCTTTCTGCTATGCTACACTATAGCAGGAAATAACCAGTGTACTGTTTTATTGATTTCCAGCCAAATGACAATGATGCAGTATACTATTTCACCGTTAAAATCGCATTTGCGATTAGTCTAACCATGAAAGGAGTTTATCATGCGTTTTTTTGACCCTACAAATACTTATGCAGAAAAAAACTGTGTAAAGAATCACAAAAAAGAACTTCTTGCTTTAGGATCACGGGCATTCGTTATCACTGGACATAGTTCTTCCAAAAAAAATGGTTCGCTTGACGATGTTATCGCTGTTTTAGAGGAAGCTTCCGTTCCTTATCAGATTTTCAATGAAATCGAAGAAAATCCATCTGTTGAGACAGTCGTAAGAGCCGCTGAAATCGGTAAGGAATTCAAAGCGGACTTCGTTATCGGCATCGGCGGAGGTTCTCCATTAGATGCATCGAAAGCAATCTCTTTATTAATTGCCAACCCAGAAGAAACCGGAGACTGCTTCTATGTAGCAAAAGACTTAAAAACACTTCCAATCGCCGCCGTTCCAACAACCTGCGGTACTGGTTCAGAAGTTACTCCTGTCTCCGTTCTGACCCGTCACGACACACAGACAAAGAAAAGTATTTCCTACAAGATTTTCCCAGACATCGCCCTTATTGACGGTAAATATTTACTGTCCGCAAGTAAAAATCTTTTAATCAACACTTGCGTTGATGCCCTTGCACACGCAGCCGAAAGCCGCGTAAGCATCCAGACAAACATCTATAACCAGATGTTCGCAAACTACGCATTGAAACTGTGGGGAGACATCGTTCCATTCCTTCGTTCCGATGAAGAATTAAGCGAAGAACTCGCAGAAAAACTCATGCTGACTTCTACAATCGCAGGAATGGCAATCGCCCAGACCGGAACTTCCATTCCACATGCATTAAGCTATGATGTAACTTACCATAATGGAGTAGCACACGGAAAAGCCTGCGGAATCTTCCTTGCTGCTTACCTCCGCGTTTACGCAGAACAGAAACCAGAAGATGTCGAAGAAATCCTTACCCTCTTAGGTTTCAAAACCCTCGATGACTTCGCCTCTTACTTAACTGAAATCCTTGGCACAGTCAGCTTAACACAAAAAGAAGTCACATTCTACATCGACAGGATGATGGAGAATACTTCGAAATTGGCTACATGTCCTTTTGAATTAACAAGGGAGGATATCGAGAAGATTTATCGAGAATCTATCGTGGTTGAATAAACAGAAGCCATAAGACTGAATCCCCCCTTCGCCTCCACAAATCGCTCAATTTTTTTACCCGACGGCCCACATAAAGCCAGTTTAAAGCTTGCCAACAAGCAGAAGAACCCCGTATATCCAAGATTTAACGCAACAGAATAAAATTCCTTCTTGGATATACGGGGTTCTTCGTCTGTCTACCAAGTTCTACTCGGCTTTATATTATCGTCCCAAAATCTGAGCGATTTCAAACTCATACTGGTCTACGTCTTTAGCCATTCCGAGTGCGTCTTCGATATCGTAGTCAATATACTGACCATTACGGTATCCTACTACTCTGTTTGTAGCGCCGCTGCAAAGCAGGTCTACTGCTAAAGCTCCCATGTAAGAAGCATATACTCTGTCTTTTGCTGTTGGGTTTCCACCTCTCTGCATATGACCTAAGATACTTGCTCTTGTCTCTACACCAGTTGCCTGTTCGATTCTCTTAGCCATTCCATAAGAATGTCCAACACCTTCTGCGTTGATGATAAGGTGATGTTTCTTACCAAGTGCTTTTTTCTCAAGAATGCTTTCAATTAATTCATTTTCAAGTTTTGGTCTGTTACCATCGAAACGCTCTGGAATTAAGATATCCTCAGCTCCTGAAGCAATACCACACCATAATGCGATATAACCAGCATTTCTTCCCATTACCTCGATGATAGAACATCTTTCATGAGATGTGGATGAGTCACGAATCTTATCAATTGCCTGCATAGCTGTATTTACTGCAGTATCAAAACCGATTGTATATTCTGTACATGCAATATCTAAGTCAATTGTTCCAGGAAGAGCTACTGTGTTAATTCCCTGTGCAGATAACTTCTGTGCTCCACGAAAAGATCCGTCACCACCGATAACAACAAGTCCGTCGATGTTATGACTTCTTAAGATCTCTGCTGCCTTTTCCTGATACTCTAACTGTTTAAATTCTTCACATCTTGCGGTAAATAAAGCTGTACCACCACGAGAAATGATGTCACATGTGAATTCCTTCTCCATATCAAAGATCTCATCGTTTAACAGTCCGCTGTAACCACGATAAATTCCTTTTACATCAATACCTCTTGCCCATGCTGTTCTTGCTACTGCTCTTAATGCAGCATTCATGCCTGGAGCATCTCCACCACTTGTTAAAATTCCAATTGTCTGAACTGCGCTAGTCTTATTCATCTAACGTTACCTCCATTTCATAATTCCCTAAGTATACTCCCTAACGATTACATATATTATCTCTTTTTTTGGGATTTTTCAATACTCTTCTCGCGAACCTTTACATTTTTTTCACCAAAAAGTGATTTTAACTCGCTAAATACGTCATTTTTCGCGGAAATATTTTCGTATGCTGGAAGTCTTTTTATTGCTTTTTCTTTTTTGGAAAAAATAACAATTTCATCTTTGCCGGGATATTTTCTGATAATTTTATACAAACCATGTTGTTTATCTGTAAATTCTCCAATGTTCTCTGTCTGAATCCATACTTCCTTTGGAATCTGGTCAATCGGCACAATATATTCTGCAATCAGTTTACCACTTTCTTCAGAAACGGATGCCCGGCCTTTCACATAAAGTCCATTATCTTCGATGAGATACGACTTTACATTTTGATATATCGTCGGGAATACAATGATTTCTACAGTACCATACAAGTCTTCTAACGTAACAAATGCCATATTCTGATTATTTTTTGTAAGTTTGGCTGTGATATTACTAATAAGACCACCGACAACATAATGCTGCCCGTCTCTTACGATTGCACGTCCGCTTTCCTCATCCGGTTCGAAATCTGTCGATCTGGCAGTTGTCTGCTTCTCAATGGAATCCATATATTTTTCCAGTGGATGACCGCTGACATAAATACCAAGCACATCTTTTTCAAGTGCAAGTTTCTGCGCATCGTCATACTCCCCAACATCAGGATACTGCATCTCATATTCTTTTTTCTCTTCTTCGGAAAAGAAATCAAACAATGACATCTGACCACTCATAGACTCTTTTTTCTCCCGGTTTACTTGTTCAAGTACAACCGGATAGACAAGCATCTGCTGTTTTCTCGTCTTACCAAAACTGTCCAATGCTCCGGATTTGATAAGGTTTTCTATCGTTCTCTTATTGATTTCTTTCGATGTGAGACGCCCCATGAAATCTTTTAAATCTTTGTACTTTCCGTTTGCTTCTCTTTCCTGTGTCATTACATCAATCACACTTTTTCCGAGACTCTTAATCGCTGCAAGTCCATATCGAATAGAATCACCTGCAACAGAGAATCCGGCTTCCCCCTCATTGATGTCCGGCGGCAGGATGGAAATTCCCATCACACGGCAAGTATTGATATACTCTGTAATCTTTTTCGGGTTAGTAATTACTGAAGTAAGAAGCGCAGCCATAAATTCTACCGGATAATAGCAGCGCAGCCATGCTGTCTGATACGAAACAACCGCATAGGCAGCCGCATGAGATTTATTAAATGCATACTTGGCAAAGTCAATCATTTCATCGAAAATCTTATTGGCGGTTTCTTCTGGAATTCCCCGTTTGATACAGCCTTCTACGCCTTCTTCTTCATTACCATAAACAAAGTTCTGACGTTCCCTCGCCATGACATCTCCCTTTTTCTTGGACATCGCACGACGCACTAAGTCACTTCGGCCAAGTGTGTAACCGGCAAGACGCATTACAATCTGCATAACCTGTTCCTGATAAACGATACATCCGTAAGTCGGTGCCAGTATTTCTTCCAGTTCCGGACAGGTATACTGAATTGAATCCTGATTTTGCTTTCCCTTGATATACTTTGGAATAAAATCCATTGGTCCCGGACGGTACAGAGAAATTCCGGCAATAACATCCTCAAGATTCGTTGGCTTTAATTCCTTCATGAAAGACTTCATTCCAGCACTTTCTAACTGGAACACACCCTCCGTCTTTCCCTGCCCGATCATCTCATATACTTTGGCATCATCATAATCAATTGTATCAATACTAAAATCATAGCCAAGTTTCTTTCCAATCATTCGTGCGGCATCCTGAATTACGGTCAGTGTACGAAGACCTAAAAAGTCCATTTTCAGAAGTCCCAATTCTTCGATGGTTGTCATCGTAAACTGTGTTGTGATAACATTATCTGCACCTCTTGAAAGTGGGACAAATTCATCCAGCGGTTTTGAACCAATTACGACACCAGCGGCATGAATTGATGTATGTCTCGGTAATCCCTCCAGACGCATCGACATATCAATAAGATTCTTTACAACATCATCACTCTCATATGCCTGCTTTAATTCCGGATTTGATTTTAATGCCTTTTCAATCGTGATACCAAGCTCCATCGGAATCATTTTTGCAACATTATCAACCTGTACATAAGGGATATCAAGGACACGTCCAACATCACGAACTGCCATACGCGCCGCCATCGTACCGAAAGTTACAATCTGCACTACCTTATCTTTGCCGTATTTTTCATAAACATAATCAATAACTTCCTGCCGTCTCTCATAACAGAAGTCAATATCAATATCTGGCATGGATACACGCTCTGGATTTAAGAAACGCTCAAAAATAAGCTGATATCTAATTGGGTCGATATTCGTAATCTCAAGACAATAGGAAACAATACTTCCTGCCGCACTTCCTCGTCCCGGGCCAACAGCGATTCCCTGACTCTTTGCAAAACGGATAAAATCCCACACAATGAGAAAATAATCAACATAGCCCATATTTTTAATAGTGCTAAGCTCATAAGAAAGTCTTTCCTGCAATTCCTGTGGCGGCGGGTCCCCGTATCTTTTCACAAGACCAGTCTCACAAAGCTCTTTTAAGTAAGAAAATGCATCGTAACCTTCTGGCACATCAAATTTTGGCACTTTCTGCTCACCAAAAACAATCTCCACATTACATCGCTCGGCAATTTTATGGGTATTATCCATCGCCTCTCTCGCATAGGGAAATACCTTCTGCATCTCTTCTTCTGACTTCAGATAATACTGCCCGCCTTCATAGCGCATTCTATCCTGGTCTGAAACCTTTTTTCCAGTCTGTATACAAAGAAGCAGGTCATGTGGAACCGCATCTTCCTCTCTGATATAATGCACATCATTTGTGACAACCATCGGAATCCCAAGTTCCCTGGAAAGACGAATCAGGCTGGTATTTACCTGGGGCTGCTGACGAATTCCATGATCTTGCAACTCTAAGAAAAAGTTATTCTCTCCAAAAATATCACGCATTTTGTTTGCGGCAGCTCTTGCTCCATCAAAATCCTCTTTTAAAATCTTATTCGGAATCTCTCCGGCAAGACAGGCACTAAGTGCGATAATTCCCTCATGATATTTTTCAAGCACTTCATAGTCTACCCTTGGTTTGTAATAATATCCTTCTGTAAACCCTCTTGTCACAATCTTCATCAGGTTTTTATAGCCCTGATTATTTTCCGCAAGCAGTACAAGATGATAATATCTATCCTCTCCTCGTCCCTGCTCCCTGTCAAACCTTGACCCTGGTGCAACATAAATCTCACAGCCAAGAATTGGTTTAATTCCTACTTCTTTTGCCTTTTTATAAAAGTCAATCACGCCATACATAACCCCGTGGTCTGTGATGGCCAGACTATCCATTCCAAGCTCTTTTGCCCTCGGCAGAAGTTCTTTAATCTTACTAGAACCATCCAGCAGACTGTACTCCGTATGCACATGTAAATGTGTAAATGCCATAGGTGTCTTTTCCTCCTCTTACAACATCTCGACGAATGCTGTCATTCTCGTGTTAAGCTGTCCGATATCCTCCTGTGAATAGTCGGTCTCCACATGAATATACGGAACACCTTTTCCTTTTACAAACTTTTCAATACTCTTTGCCTCCACATTGTAAGTATGGCAGGCCTGCAGTGTCATTTCCACAACACCATCTACTTTATATTCCTCTATTAATCTTCCAAGAAGTTCATAACGATTCTTATTTGGTGTCATAACAGAACAGCCAATCTGAAGATATCTTTCCGCGATCGCCTCATAAATATCCTCTGCAGATTCATCTATTAAACGGTCAGCCGACTTTGTACCGCCACAGTTTTCATAGGCAACAACAACCGCTCCATTTTCTTCCAATGCTTTCACAACTTTCATTGGCGCACCGCTGCTTGGACATCCTGTTAAAAGAATTCTCTTCTTTTTCGGCTGTTTCTCGCCCTCCCCATACTCCTTCATAATCTTTTCACGAAGCGCATGAATTTCTTCCGGAACCTTTTCTTTGTCAAAACGGAACTGGCTTCCATATAATACATTAAACAATTCCTGTCCATTCATCGGTGCCGGATCATTTTTCATAACTTCATAAAGATTTTTAAGCGCAATTCTATTTTCATTCATCATATGAACTGCCTTACGAACGTTCTCCTCTGTAATCTCCACTTTGAAAGTCTGCTCCAGATAAGATTTGAACTTAAGAATCTCTTCTTTCCAAAGCTTTAATGCAGTTTCACTCTGACTGTTTGGAAGCTCCATAACATAAACATTTTTAAACTCTCCCATCAGTTCATACATCTTTTTCTTCCCATCACAGGTTGTCTCTCCAACTACTACGTCGGAAAAATAAAAGAACGGACATTTATCCGATACTGCAAAACCATAACTTGCCTTTACCATAGGGCACAGATTTCTTGGCAAATCCTTCTCTGCCACTGGTATTGTCTCGTCTGAAGTAGAACAAAGACCTACTGTAACTGCTCCCATCGCCATTGCGATTTCCTGTGGAAAATATGTACAGTAAGCTCCAACAACCGGAACATCCCTATCCTTCAATTCCTTCATCGTCAGAAAGGACTTCTTTCTCTGCTCCGCAAAATCTTCAAAAATCTCTGGTAACGCTTTGATCAACTCCATAATTAATACCTCTTTCATAACGTATTTGTAATTAGTTTTTACCTTATTAAAATGTCTTATAAAAAATGATACTATCTGGAGTTGTTTGCTGTCAAATTATAAATAA
>SKEI01000783.1_pt1 | contig 19390 bp, 19 predicted proteins | sample 4826701 | NCBI WGS metagenome assembly SKEI01 (sample SAMN11008813, study PRJNA524170) | human gut metagenome | biome: Human fecal sample; material: Feces; isolation source: fecal sample from pouch patient p2, p6, p7, p14 | host: Homo sapiens | place: Israel: Tel-Aviv | collected 2016-08-31 | reverse complement strand
AGTCTGGCCTGTGCGCTCCAGGGGGAACACGGTATCTGGGCCATGGCGGGAGATAGCGATGGTATTGATGGCACAGAAGATGCCGCAGGTGCGATCGTCTTCCCGGATACGCTTGCGCGCGGCAAGCTGAGCGGTCTTAATGCAGTGCAATATCTGGATGGCCATGATAGTTACTGCTATTTTCACGCGCTTAATGATTTGCTGATCACCGGCCCGACGTTAACCAACGTCAATGATATTCGGGCAATATTGATTGCCTGACTGTATCGCTCTCCTGTGCCAGGGAGAGCGATATTTTTCCCTTTCAACATAGTTCAAATCTTCGGTATCCGCCCGCCATCCATTTCCACGCTAAAGCGCATCGCCTGGCGTCAAGGTGTCGATCATCGGTCCGTCTGATGTGTTGGCGTGCAAGATGACATGGAAAGGAAGGTAACGCGTGGAAATCGCCGCCTGGCGCGATGCCAGGCGGCTGATGGTCAGGCGGTTTTGGTCGCTGCCTTCAGGCTCTGGACGAAGGCTTTCAGCTCGTCGAGCATGGTCTGCGGCTCATCGAGGTGGCGTTCGATGATTTTGACGATGGCGGAACCGGAGATAGCCCCGGCGGCTCCGGCGTCAATGGCGGCGCTCACCTGCTCCGGCGCGGAGATACCAAAGCCCTGCAGCGGCGGCGCGGCGTGATATTCCGCCAGCTTCTCCACCAGGTGGTGCAGCGGAAGCGCGGCGCGATTTTCCGCACCCGTCACTCCGGCGCGCGACAGCAGATAGGTGTAGCCGCGGCCATAAGAGGCAATCTGGCGCAGTAAATCGTCATCCGCATTGGGCGGGCAGATGAAAATCGGCGCGATGTTATGGCGCATCGCCGCCTGGCGGAACGGGGCGGACTCTTCCACCGGCACGTCGGCCACCAGCACCGAGTCGACGCCGACGCGGGCGCACTGGGCATAGAACGCATCGATGCCCGGGCTGAAGACGAGGTTGGCATACATCAGCAGGCCGATTGGGATGGTCGGATGCTTCTGGCGGATCGCCGCCAGCATCTCAAAGCACTGCGCCGGGGTCACTCCCGCGGCGAAGGCGCGCAGGGCCGCGCCCTGGATGGTCGGGCCGTCCGCCAGCGGGTCGGAGAAAGGGATCCCCAGTTCAAGGGCATCGGCGCCGCCTTCGATCAGCGCATCGATAATTTTCAGCGACTGCTCCGGTCCCGGATCGCCAAGGGTGACAAAGGGGACGAAGGCGCCTTCCTGGCGATTTTTCAGTTGGGCAAACAGCGTCTCATAGCGTTCCATCAGATTTCCCCTCGCGCTTTCAGGATGTCATGTACGGTGAAAATGTCTTTGTCGCCGCGGCCGGAGAGATTAACCACCAGCAGCTGCTCTTTTTCCGGGTTCTCGCGCATCATCTTCAGCGCGTGGGCCAGAGCGTGAGAGGACTCCAGCGCCGGGATAATCCCTTCGTGGCGGGAAAGCGCTTTAAACGCGTCCAGCGCTTCGTCGTCGGTGATCGACACATAGTCAGCGCGACCGGTGCTGTTCAGAAACGCGTGCTGCGGCCCAACGGACGGGAAGTCCAGCCCGGCGGAAATGGAGTAAGACTCTTCGATCTGGCCGTCGGCGGTCTGCATCATCGGCGACTTCATACCGAAGTAGATCCCAACGCGACCATGCTTCAGCGGCGCGCCGTGCTCGCCGCTCTCGATACCGTGTCCGGCGGGCTCCACGCCGATCAGGCCGACGTTGGTTTCCTCGATAAAATCAGCGAACATGCCGATGGCGTTTGATCCGCCGCCGACGCAGGCGATCACCGCGTCCGGCAGGCGGCCCTCTTTTTCAAGGATCTGCGCTTTGGTCTCTTCGCCAATCATGCGCTGGAATTCACGCACAATCGTCGGGAACGGGTGCGGACCGGCGGCGGTGCCCAGCATATAGTGCGCCTTTTCGTAGCTGCCGGACCAGTCGCGCAGCGCCTCGTTACAGGCATCTTTCAGCGTGGCGGAGCCGCTGTGCACCGGGATCACCTCGGCGCCCATCAGGCGCATACGGCACACGTTCGGCGACTGGCGCTCGACGTCCTTGGCACCCATGTAGATACGGCATTTCAGGCCGAGCAGGGCGCTGGCCAGCGCTGAGGCGACGCCGTGCTGGCCGGCGCCGGTCTCGGCGATAATTTCGGTTTTACCCATCCGTTTGGCCAGCAGGGCCTGGCCCAGCACCTGGTTGGTTTTGTGCGCGCCGCCGTGCAGCAGATCTTCGCGTTTCAGGTACAGGGTGGTGCGGGTGCCTTCGGTCAGATTCCGGCATTTGGTCAGGGCCGTCGGACGACCGGCGTAGTTTTTCAGCAGGTCGGTGAATTCCGCCTGAAAGGCCGGGTCTTTCTGCGCGCTGACAAAGGCTTCTTCCAGCTGGCGCAGGGCGGGCATCAGGATCTGCGGCACATACATGCCGCCGAATTCGCCGAAGTAGGGGTTCAGTAAAGTGCTCATTATTGCTCCTTAATATGCGCGCAGCGTCTGGAATACGGAGGCCAGCTTGCTGGCGTCTTTAATCCCGGGTTGCGACTCTACGCCTGAATTGAAATCGAGTCCGGCACAGCCGCTTTTGGCCGCTTCCACACAGTTATCGGCGCCGAGGCCGCCCGCCAGCATGACGTTGCGCAGATCCTGGCCCTGTAGCAGGCTCCAGTCAAAGCGCTGGCCGCTGCCGCCCTGGCCGTTGTCGAGCAGGTACTTGTCGACATGGTGGAGCGTACGGGCCGGGAAGGTTTCGCCGACGCTCAGCGCTTTCCAGATGCGGACGTTGTCCGCGAGGGCGTCGCGCAGCGCGTCGATATAGGCCTGGTCTTCATCACCGTGCAGCTGCACGGCGGCCAGCCCCAGAGCCTGCGCGCGGGCGACCACCTCCTTCAGCGGCGCATTGCGGAAGACGCCGACGTACTGCAGCGGCGCAGCGGCGATCACCGCTTTGGCCTGGGCGTCATTTACCGCCCGCGGCGAGGTCGGGACGAAGATCAGCCCACCGTAAATGGCGCCGGACTCCCAGGCCACCTGGGCATCCTGCGGGCGCGTCAGGCCGCACACTTTGTTCTCGCCGAGCAGCACGCGTTTAACCGCCGCTTCCAGATCCGCCTGCTCCATCAGGGCGGAGCCGATCAGGAAGCCGTTGGCGAAGTGGCTCAGCTCGCGCACTTCGGCATAGGTATGGATGCCGGATTCGCTGATCACCGTGACATCCGGGCCGAGACGCGCCGCCAGCTGACGGGTGCGGTTAAGGTCAATCGACATATCGCGCAGGTCGCGGTTGTTAATGCCCACCACCTTCGCCTTCAGGGCGATGGCGCGCTCCAGTTCCTCTTCATTGCTGACTTCGGTCAGCACGCCCATATTCAGGCTGTGAGCCACCGCCGAGAGCTGACGATACTGTTCATCGTCGAGCACCGAGAGCATCAGCAGGCAGGCGTCGGCCTGATAGTAGCGCGCCAGGTAGATCTGGTAAGGGTCGATGGTGAAGTCCTTACACAGGATCGGCTGCGGCGCGACCTGGCTGACGATCGGCAGGAAATCGAAGCTGCCCTGGAAATATTTCTCATCACACAGCACCGAGATCGCCGAGGCGTAGTGCTTGTAGATGCTGGCGATCGCTGCCGGATCGAAATCCTCGCGAATCAACCCCTTCGACGGCGAGGCCTTCTTGCACTCGAGAATAAACGCGGTGCGGGTGCCGGCCAGTGCGTCATAGAAATTGCGCTGCGTCGGAACGATCTCATTTTGAAAACTGGCTAACGGTTGTTGTTGTTTGCGGGCTTCCACCCAAATCGCTTTGTCGGCAACGATTTTTGCTAAAACGGTTTGCATTCTTTACCCTCTTGCCGCTAAGGCGGTCACTCTGTCATAGGCCGCGCCGCTGTGCAGCACATCCAGTACCTGCTGAGCGTTAGCTTTCAGATCTTCATGCCCGTGTAAACGCATCAACATGGCGACGTTGGCGGCGACGGCGGCTTCGTGAGCGGCTTCACCTTTACCTTGTAGCAAGCGCGTCAGAATGTCACGGTTTTCTTCCGGGGTGCCGCCCGCCAGCTGCGCCTGATGGTAAGGCGTCAGGCCGAAGTCGTCGGCGGTCAGCTGATAGCTTTTAATTTCCCCGTTATGCAGTTCGGCCACCACCGTAGGCGCATGCAGCGAGACTTCATCCATCCCACCGCTGTGCACCACCGCCGCGCGCTGATAACCCAGCACGCGCAGGGTCTCGGCGATCGGCAGCACCAGTTCCGGGCTGTAGACGCCAATCAGCGCCAGCGGCGGATGCGCCGGGTTGATCAGCGGCCCCAGCACGTTGAACAGGGTGCGGGTCTTCAGCTGCTGACGGACCGGCATCGCGTGGCGGAAACCGGTGTGGTACTTCGGCGCGAACAGGAAGCAGACGCCCAGCTCATCAAGCGCGGCGCGGGATTTATCGGCGTTCATATCGAGATTAATGCCGAAGGCCGCCAGCAGGTCAGAAGAGCCTGATTTACTGGAGACGCTGCGGTTGCCGTGTTTCGCCACTTTTAACCCGCAGGCCGCAGCGACAAAGGCGCTGGCGGTGGAGATATTGATGCTGTTGCTGCCGTCGCCACCGGTGCCAACGATGTCGGCAAACAGGTAGTCCGGGCGCGGGAACGGCGCGGCGTTTTCCAGCAGCGCGGTAGCGGCGCCGGCAATTTCCTGCGGCTGCTCGCCGCGCACTTTCATGCTGACCAGCGCGGCGGCCAGTTGCTCAGGCTTCACTTCGCCGCGCACGACGGCGGAGAACAGCTGGTGGCTCTCCTGCTGGCTCAGGGTTTCCGCCTGGTACAGTTTCTCAAGGATCGGCTGGAGGGTGTTGGTATGCTCCAGCTTCTGCAGCGCCCAGGCCAGGGTCTGCTCCAGCAGTCGCGCGCCCTGGGTGGTGAGGATCGATTCCGGGTGGAACTGGAAGCCGCACACCCGATCCGCATCGTGACGCACCGCCATCACCATACCGTTGAAATTGGCGTTAATCGTCAGCCCGGCGGGAATATTGCTGCCGACCAGCGAGTGGTAGCGCGCCACCGGCAGCGGGTTAGCCAGACCGGCAAACATCGCCTGGCCGTCGTGCTCAATGCTGGAGGCTTTGCCATGGAGGATCTCCCCCGCCTGGCCGACATAGCCGCCGTAGGCTTCGACAATGGCCTGGTGGCCGAGGCAGATGCCGATGATCGGCAGCTTGCCGCGCATACGGGTCAGCAGCTCCGGCATGCAGCCGGCTTCGCGCGGCGTACCCGGGCCCGGGGAGAGCATCAGCACCGGGTTGTCCATGGTGCCCAGACGCTCAATCAGCGCCTGCGCCGGAACGGAGTTGCGATAAATCACTACGTTATGGCCGTTGGCGCGCAGCTGGTCTGCCAGGTTATAGGTAAAGGAATCGATATTATCGAGCAGCAGAATGTCAGCCATCAGAAAATCTCCTTCGCGTGATGGGCCTGGGCAATGGCGCGCAGCACCGCGCGGGCTTTATTTCGGGTCTCATCCGCTTCCGACTGGGGAACCGAGTCGAGCACAATGCCGGCTCCGGCCTGGACGGTAGCGATACCTTCCTGCACGTAGGCGGAACGGATGACGATGCAGGTGTCGAGGTCGCCGTGGGCGGTGAAATAGCCCACCGCGCCGCCGTAGCTGCCGCGGCGTTTACCTTCGGCGGCGGCAATCAGCTGCATGGCGCGGACCTTCGGCGCGCCGCTGAGGGTGCCCATATTCATGCAGGCGCGATAGGCGTGGAGGACGTCGAGATCCTGACGCAATTCGCCTACTACACGGGAGACCAGATGCATCACGAAGGAGTAGCGGTCAACCTTGGTTAAATCAGCGACATAGCGGCTGCCCGGGGTGCAGATGCGCGCCAGGTCATTACGCGCCAGGTCCACCAGCATCAGGTGTTCGGAAAGCTCTTTATGATCGGTGCGCATTTCCAGCTCGATGCGGCTGTCGAGGTCGCGATCCAGCGAGCCGTCGGCGCGGCGGCCGCGTGGCCGGGTGCCGGCGATGGGGTAGATCTCAATCTGACGGCTGACGGCATCATACTTCAGCGAGCTTTCCGGCGAGGCGCCGAACAGGGTGAAATCATTGTCCTGCATAAAGAACATGTACGGGCTGGGGTTGCTCTTCTTCAGCACATCATAAGCGGCCAGCGGCGATGGGCAGGGCAGAGAGAAGCGGCGGGAAGGAACCACCTGGAAGATTTCCCCGGCGCGGATCGCGCGCTGCATTTTGCGCACCACCGCGCCGTACTCTTCATCGCTCTGGTCAACGTCGCAGCGCATTTCGGCCACGGTGGTAACCGGTAGCGGCGCCGGCGGCTCGTTCAGCTGCTGACGCAGCTGGCTCAGACGCTGCTCCAGGCGCTGTTTTTCACTCTCCAGCGGGGTGAACAGGCTGGCCTGAATGCGGGTATGCTTGGTCTGATGGTCGATGACCAGCAGGGTTTCCGCCAGATAGAAGCAGTAGTCCGGGCAGGCGGTGTCGCTTTGCAACTGGGGAAGATCTTCAAAACCGGCCACCAGGTCATAGGCGAACAGGCCGCCGAAGAACATCGCTTCGCGCTCGTTGTCCGGAACGCTCACCAGCTCCTGCAGGAGACGGAAGGCGTCAAACACCGACAGTGAGCAGAGACGGGCGTCTTCATCGAGCAGGGCGCTGACGGCCGGGAAGGTCAGGATGCGGCCGTTGGGCTGGCGCTGATTGTTGATCCCGGAGGGCAGCGCACCGTCCAGTAGTTCCAGCAGCGCCGCGCCGTTGGCGGAGAGGGCCTGAATAGTGACAGTGTCACCAAGGGCCGTAATGCGCAGCGCGCTATCGACCAGCAGCAGGCTTTTTAAGTCATCTTTGCTGTCGATGTCAGCGGATTCCAGCAGCAGCGTCGCCGGACGGGCGCCGCACAGTTGGTGGAATAACGCCGTCGGGTTCTCCCGGTAGATGGCGTCGCTGGTGAGAAGCTCGAGTGCCGGTTTGGATGTTTGCATTATTGTTCTCGCCTGTTCGTATTATTTTTGTCCAATAAAAAGCCCGCTCATTGGCGGGCCGGGTATCTGTATGCTGAATGCAAAACGCGATCACGCCGCCCGTCGTCAGGAGGTGCGCCACCAGCTGTGCAGAGTGATAAAGTGCATTTTCATCGTGATACCCCTTCATGTGAACTTGCGTACTAGTTAACTAGTTCAATGGAATAAAGTCAACCCTTGTTTGCAGATTTTCTCTGCCTGTCGGTATGATAATGCGCTTATTTACGTTGATGTCCAGCAGGAGTCCTTTTGAGCGACAGCCAATACGCAGTGATTTACGATCTGCACAGCCATACCACCGCCTCTGACGGGCGGCTGACTCCGCAGGAACTGGTCCATCGCGCCCATGAGATGCGCGTCGGCACCCTGGCGATCACCGACCATGACAGCGTGGCGGCGATCACGGCGGCCCGGGAGGAGATCGCCCGCGCCGGATTACCCTTGACCCTGGTGAACGGCGTCGAGATTTCCACCCTCTGGGAGAATCACGAGATTCATATTGTGGGTCTGAATATTGATATTGCGCACCCAACGATGACCGCCCTGCTGGAGGAGCAGAAAGCGCGGCGCCAGCAGCGCGGTCAGATGATTGCCGAGCGCCTGGAGAAGGCGCGGATCCCCGGCGCCTGGGAAGGGGCGCTGCGACTGGCGGACGGTGGCGCCGTCACCCGCGGTCATTTTGCCCGTTTTCTGGTGGAGGCCGGCCATGCGAAAAACATGGCGGAAGTCTTCAAAAAATACCTTGCCCGCGGGAAAACCGGTTACGTGCCGCCGCAGTGGTGTACAATAAAACAAGCGATTGATGTGATTCATCATTCTGGCGGCAAGGCGGTGATTGCCCATCCCGGGCGCTACGATCTCTCCGCCAAGTGGTTGAAGCGGCTGTTGGCCCACTTTAGCGAGCAGGGCGGTGATGCCATGGAAGTGGCCCAGTGTCAGCAGGCGCCCCATGAACGCGCCCAGCTGGCCACCCTGGCCGTGCAGTTTGGTCTTCTGGCGTCGCAGGGATCCGATTTTCATCAGCCCTGCGCGTGGATCGAACTTGGCCGTAAGCTCTGGCTTCCTGCCGGCGTGGAAGGCGTCTGGCACAGTTGGGAAGCGGCCGCCGAATAAAAATTGAGAGGGAAGTATGAGCCAGTTTTTTTATATCCATCCGGATAACCCGCAGGCACGGTTGATTAACCAGGCGGTGGAGATTGTGCGTAAGGGCGGGGTAATCGTTTATCCTACCGACTCCGGCTACGCGCTGGGCTGCAAAATTGAAGACAAGGGCGCGATGGAGCGGATCTGCCGCATTCGTCAGCTGCCGGACGGCCACAACTTTACCCTGATGTGCCGCGATCTGTCCGAGCTGTCAACTTACGCTTTTGTGGATAATGTGGCGTTTCGCCTGATGAAAAACAACACGCCGGGCAACTATACCTTTATCCTTAAGGGGACCAAAGAGGTGCCGCGTCGGCTGTTGCAGGAGAAGCGTAAAACCATCGGCATGCGCGTCCCGTCTAACCCCATCGCTCAGGCGTTGCTCGAGACCTTAGGCGAGCCGATGCTCTCCACGTCGCTGATGCTGCCCGGCAGCGACTTTACCGAATCCGACCCGGAAGAGATCAAAGATCGTCTGGAGAAAGTGGTGGACCTCATCATTCACGGCGGTTTCCTTGGGCAGCAGCCGACCACGGTTATCGATCTCACTGAAGACACCCCGGTGGTGCTGCGCGAAGGCGTCGGCGACGTGAGGCCGTTTCTCTAAGGCTATCTGCCGGGCGGTGCATCATGCGCCGTCCGGTACCCCGCGTTTTCGCCCCGACGGCACGATAATCATCCATAGCGCTACACAAACCAGCAGCGCGCCGAGAATCAATCCTTTCTCCACTGTCTCTCCGAGGCAGAGATAGCCCCACAGCGCCGCAAAAGGTGGGATCAAAAAGGTCACCGACAGCGAACGCAGCGGCCCTATATCTGCAATCAAGCGGAAGTAGAGAATATACCCTGCCGCCGTGCAGACCACGCCCAGCATGACTATCGCTATCCACGGCAGACTCTGCCGCCAGTCTACGGCAGGCCCATGCCAGCAGGACCAGAGAAAGAAAGGAAACAGAAACAGCGTGGCGCCGACCTGGCTACCCAGCGCGACGCGTTCAGCCTCGAGGCCGCCTCGCTGCTGGATCCAGCGGCGGGTCAGAAAGCCGGCCAGACCGTAACAGGCGGTCGCGGTCAGGCAGGCGCCAATCCCCGGCAGCAGCAGGGCGGCGCTAAGGCCAGACGTCGGGCGCGCGATCACCGCCACGCCAATGGCGCCCAGTATCGCGCCGCCGCCTTTGCGCAGGGTTAACGGTTCTGCAAAGCATAACGCGCCGATCAGCACCCCCATCATCGGCGCCGTGGCGTTAAGCGTGGCGGAGTACCCTGCCGGCAGCCATTGCGCGGCAAGGCAGTACATGAGAAAAGGAAGGCCTGAATTAATGACCCCCAGCTGCAGAGTGGATGTGAATTTTCCCTGATACCCGCTCCATTTACCCTGCACGCCGAGTAACAGACCGAGCGCGATAGCGGCGAACAGTACGCGAAGAAAAGCGCTGTTCAACGCCCCGAAGGCCGGGGTGGTGATGCGCATAAACAAAAAGCTGGCGCCCCAGAGGGCGGCGAGCAGCAGCAGGCGGCCATAGTCGATAACACGCATGATTGACTCCTTGTAGTCACGAAGGAAGTCAACTGTAGAACCCACGTGCAGCGCGCGACAAACGCGTTATGCTTACATGATTAAGTTTTTCTTAACCGAGGTTCCATACCCATGAAACTCCCGCCGCTGAATGCGTTGCGCTGCTTTGAGGCGGCGGCGCGGCTGCTCAGCCTGAAGCTGGCCGCCAGTGAGCTTTGCGTCACGCCCAGCGCCGTCAGCCAGCAGATTGCCCGCCTTGAGGAGACGCTGAATGTCCCGCTATTTATCCGTACTCCGCGACGGTTACAGTTAACGGCGGTGGGAGAGATCTACCTGCGGGCCGTTCAGCCGGCGTTTCATCAGATAGCCGCCGCCACCCAGCGTCTGCAGGTGCCCCCGGGACCAGAAAAGGTGGCTATCAGCTGTACCAGCGGCTTCGCCATTCAGTGGCTGCTGCCGCGGCTGGCTGATTTTGAACGACGCTATCCGCAGATAGAGATCCAGATCGGCACCACCAACCGGCGAGTAGATTTGCTGAGTGAAGGGATCGATTTTGCCGTGCGTCATGGTGTCGGCGGCTGGCCGGAACTGCAGGCTTACCGCCTGCTGGATGACGACCTGATGCCGGTCTGTAGCCCGCAACTGATTGCTCCGCGCCGGACGCTCACCGATGCGAGCGATCTCCTGCAGTATCCGCTGCTGCACGATGAACATCGTGAAGACTGGGCGCTGTGGTGTGAGGCCGTGGGGCTGGCGCCGCACTTCGCGCGGCGTGGGCCGGTGTTCACTGATTCCAACGGCGTGACGGAGGCGGCGTTCGCCGGTATGGGGATGGCATTGCTGCGACGCTCATTCATAGCGCCTGCGCTGACGCAGGGGCGGCTGGTTAATCCTCTGGCGCAGCCCATCGCCTGTCCGCTGGCCTATCATCTGGTTTACCACGAGACCGCGCTGCTGGCGCCTGCCAACCGCTGTTTTCGCGACTGGCTGCTTGGCCAGCGCCCGGCCGTTGCTGAGGAGCGCGCGTAGTGAGGGGGCGCTGTCCGATAAAGATCCGTGTGCGTGAATGGGCACAGGAGAATGAGGAAAATCTGTTCCATACTAAAGACGGGGCGCGGCGAACAGAAGCTTTCCCGACGAAGTTTTTCTTTTTACAGCGTACAGGTCGCGGAGAAGCGCTTTTTGTTGATAAATGAGAGCACCGTAACAGCTATACCGCAGATGAGGCTTAATCTTCCTAACCCGCAGATGATCAGTTCTGCTGAATTAATCATTTATCGACCCAAAGACAGATACCACCAATTAGTAGGGCAATAAAACCTACCAATGAACACAACAATTCGGCGATAAACCAGTATTTGATGTTTGCAGGTAGCTCCCGTATATAATCGACATCATCATTTTTTCTCTGAATAGACTTTTTGCCAAAGATCAATATGAGGGATCGCTATGCGCTAATTGCATACGTTTCCCTTATCCTCAGTTTCTTATGTAATTGATGATACTGATTGAGAGTGAATAAAATAGCCAAGTTTTGCTCTTGGCTATTTATTTCAATTAAATGAATGATGGTAAATAGAAAACTGATAACATCATGAATAGAAAAATAATACCGACCACGGAAAATCGTACTTTTACACGTAACCAATCGGTATACTGATTAGGAAGTTCTTTAATGAATCGAATTTGTTCATTATCCATTCCTCGCGTATGAAATGAGTTTTCTTTAAAGTATAATGCTTTAATAAAAAAAGCATCACGCATAAACGAGAAAAAGAACCCCCCATCCTGATAAATTAAAGCCTCTACTGGTCTTGCGCCAAATTTTTCAACAAATAGCGAACAGAGAGTAATGAATTTATTTTTCGAAATGCGATCGTAAATAATTGAAATAACCCCCGTAAGTATTAGGCATAGACACAATACCAATCCAATCGAGTTACGATGCATAATTATAAAATTAATTACCGAAAGTTTCATACAGCTGCTCTCCACCCCATTCACCGAATGCGCCACCTGCACTACTACCGACATAGCCTAAACCAGCCCCAGCAATCACAGAGCAAGCAAGCCCTCCGACACCAGCAGTACCAACACCGATAGCGATACAAAGAGGTATTGCTAAATAGCCACCAGCAACACCAACCCCCGTACCTACAGCAAAGCTACCAATCTCAGTATACTTTTTCTTGGTACATTCAGCTTCGCGACCAACAGAACAAGCCTCATTTATTTCATTTAGTGAATGCAGTCCGCTAAAACCAATGCCTAAATAACCAGTGTAACGCATTGCTTTTACGTATTTAGCTGCCCGTTCGATGTGGGTAGCATAGCCTTCAATGTCACTGATCCCCGTTTCATTCCATTTGTGGGTAATAGAACTGCTGGATAGGCCAAGTGCTTTTTTTATTTTTGTATACTCTCCGAATTTCATAGCCTTATTCAGGAATCTGACTTTAAGTATTGATTCAAGCTCTTTAAACAACAGGCTACGTTGAATGTAAAATTGTTCTCCTATCAACGAGCCTCTCGTTATGTAGGTATTCTTATACGTTTCTTGAATCTCTCTGAGTATTTTTTCGATACTCTCAAAGTATTTTCCAACAGGATCAGCAGCAAGGCCAATTCCTGTATCAGCGTAGCTGGTGAAATTAGCTATGGTTGCGTAGTGTTTGTGCAGCAAGTTAGCTTCCTGGATTGTCAGCGGTTCTAACGCCGCATCAACTCGCGCTTTCGCGGCTTTCATGTGGGCAATCTGCTCGTCGTCCTGTTTCTCTGGATCAACCAGAAGCATAATCGAACCAGCTTTGTATCTTTCATCCGGGCCGTTCAGAATAGAGAATAGCTCTTTTGCCCCTGCTGGTGGGTTTTCAGTGAATAACAGACGTTGCCACGCTTCCGTAGTACCGCCATAAGTGATAACGGCAAAACCTGCATCTATACCTGTTTTCTTTTTTGCTGTTTGGGCGTTCTGTTCCGGTTCTGACTCAATCGGCCCTGGAAGTTCAGGCATCTTGACGAGGTGAGGTAGATCAGTGTGCGTTACCGTTGCTTCTCCACCAAGTTCGTAATCATCATCCCAGTTTGAATTGATGAATTTGGATTTACAGGGGCAGGAGCTATAACTGTGTAGTGTTCCGGCAATCCTTTTGCCGTGTATGTCATCATCAAGCCCACCACAAATACGGTAAAGCCCTGGATGTTTACCACAAGTTACTTTATGCCCTTCACAGGACATATCTCTGTCAAAATGCTGGTGGTCGCTCCATCCTTCAGTGATAACGCCACCACATCGTGTCTTATCACCTCTGAATAAATAGTATCCCTTAACGCCCATCAGTGCTTACTCCCTGACACGGTCAAGAATCCTTCCGGGAGTTCGCGGCCTTCACGAAAAACCAGTTTGCTGCACGATTGTGGGGTAGAGATTATTTCATCACCATTATCAAGCATACTGCCAACGAGTGCAGCGGATGCGCCCTGCATGATTCGGGCCTTGCCAGCACCGGAAATAATAGTGGACTCGCTGCCATCAGCATATACAACCTTGTCACCTACCCGAGCAACTTGTAATCCTCCGGTAGTCGCACCGCCTGAAGCATGGCGAATGACTCCACCGCGACGGGTCAGACTTCCAACGACTGCAAACCGGAAAATGTGAGCTAACGGGCGGCTTAGATGCTGTTTTTTAATTTCCTCAAGTTCTTTCCGGGTTTTATCATCGCAGAGTGACAAAAGCTCTTCGTCGTAAGGCGGTTGTGATTGGGCCTCATTAATTTCGGGTGTGATTTCGTTGGTATATTGCTGCATAAGTCCCTCTGCTTGTTGTGAATTAATCTTCATACGTAATTCATTGTACAAATAACACCCATGTGCCGGAAGTTGTTTTTCATAAAAATGAAACTGCGTTTTAAAATATTTATTTTGTGAATGTTATGGCGCGATTCATTTACTATCGACTATGTCGAAGCTTTTGCTGTACGGGCAATGCTGCGACTCCGTGACGAAGGTAAATGTGTAGATACTGTTGGAGTAGACACACAGCGTTTTCCCGTTCGCTGTGCTTGACTGTTCCGGATTGCTCATCGTTATACGTCCAAGTTCAGAAAGACTCAGGCGCACAAAACTTGTTGAATCATTTAGTCTAAAATTCGTGTAGTATGTGCGCCCACGAATCATTGTGTGACAGCTTGTGTGATACGTTGTTTGCCATGCTGTGTGCCATGAAATATTTACAGATCAGTGAGTTAAGTTGAGTTTTAGGCTAACTCGTTGTTTTTGAAAGCATACCAGACGCCTGGGAAGGCGACACCTTAAGGAAGCTCAATGAGCGAGAAACTGCAAAAAGTGCTGGCCCGCGCCGGCCACGGCTCCCGCCGTGAAATTGAAGCTAAAATCGAAGCTGGCCGCGTCAGCGTCGACGGCAAAATCGCCACCCTCGGCGATCGTGTGGAAATTGTCCCTGGTTTAAAAATTCGTATCGATGGTCATCTGATCTCGGTGAAAGAGTCTGCCGAGCAGATCTGCCGCGTGCTGGCTTACTATAAGCCGGAAGGCGAGCTGTGCACCCGTAACGATCCGGAAGGACGCCCGACGGTGTTTGATCGTCTGCCTAAACTGCGCGGCGCGCGCTGGATTGCCGTTGGTCGTCTGGACGTGAATACCTGCGGCCTGCTGCTGTTCACCACCGATGGCGAACTGGCCAACCGCCTGATGCACCCGAGCCGTGAAGTCGAGCGTGAGTACGCCGTTCGCGTTTTCGGCCAGGTGGATGATGATAAGCTGCGCCAGCTGTCGCGCGGCGTACAGTTAGAAGATGGTCCGGCAGCGTTTAAAACCATCAAATTCACCGGCGGCGAAGGGATTAACCAGTGGTATAACGTTACCCTGACCGAAGGGCGTAACCGCGAAGTGCGGCGCCTGTGGGAAGCGGTCGGCGTGCAGGTCAGCCGTCTGATCCGCGTGCGCTACGGCGATATTCTGCTGCCGAAAGGCCTGCCGCGCGGCGGCTATACCGAGCTGGACCTGGCGCAGACCAACTACCTGCGCGAGCTGGTGGAGCTCACGCCGGAAACCAGCTCTAAGGTTGCCGTCGAGAAAGACCGTCGGCGGTTGAAAGCCAATCAGATCCGTCGGGCGGTGAAGCGTCACAGCCAGACCAGCGCTAATCCGCGCCAGGGTAACAACAGCAACCGTCGTTCCAGTACTCGCAATAAGACTAACGGTTAATGTTATGCGTTCCGGTGACTTGCCGCCGGAACGCGTACTTCCTTCCGCGCTATCAGGCCCTCAGTAGTCTATCCCCATCTGCGCTTTAATCCCGGCATCAAATGCATGCTTGACCGGACGCAGTTCGCTGACGGTATCGGCCAGTTCAATAATATCGCGATGACAGCCGCGGCCGGTGATGATCACCGACTGATGGGCAGGGCGCTCACGCAGGGCGCTCAGCACCGACTCCAGCGGCAGGTAATCATACGCCACCATGTAGGTCAGCTCGTCCAGCAGCACCAGATCGAGCTGGTCGTCAGCGAGCATACGGCGGGCATGCTCCCAGACCGCCAGGCAGGCGGCGGTGTCGCTGTCGCGATCCTGGGTGTTCCAGGTGAAGCCGGTGGCCATCACCTGAAATTCGACGCCGTGAGGCTCCAGCAGATTACGCTCGCCGTTAGGCCAGGTCCCCTTGATAAACTGGATCACGCCGACTTTTTTGCCATGGCCGACGGCGCGGGTCGCGGTGCCAAAGGCGGCGGTGGTTTTGCCTTTGCCGTTGCCGGTAAAGACCATCACAATGCCGCGCGCGTCCTGGGCCGCCGCCACCCGGGCGTCAACTTTATCTTTCAGCCGCTGCTGGCGTTCGCGGTAGCGTTCATCACTCATTGGGCAATTCCTGGTTTACGTCCCGGTTGGGCGTCGAAGGTCATTCCCGTCTTGCGACGACTGTCGTCACCCATCAGCCACAGATAGACGGGCATAATGTCAGCGGGGGTTTTCAGTTTCAGCGGATCTTCCGTCGGGAACGCGCTGGCGCGCATTCCGGTGCGAGTGCCGCCGGGGTTGATACAGTTTACCCGCAGGTGGCGGCTTTGATACTCGTCGGCCAGCACCTGCATCATCCCTTCGGTGGCGAATTTGGAAACGGCATAGGCGCCCCAGTTGGCGCGGCCCTGACGACCGACGCTGGATGAGGTGAAGACCAGCGAGCCCGATTCCGAACGGAGTAATAAAGGAAGAAGCGCCTGGGTCAGCATAAAGGTGCCATTAACGTTCACCTGCATCACCTGCTGCCAGACCTCCGGCTTCTGCTCTTCCATTGGGCAGATGTCGCCGAGCAGGCCGGCGTTATGCAGCACGCCGTCAAGGCGGGGATAGTGCATGCTGATCTGCTGCGCCAGCTGCTGGCACGCCTGGGGCGTACAGGTGAGCAGGTCGAGGGTAAACCAGCGAGGGGGAATACCACCCTCACGCTCAATCTCCTGGGCGACGGTGCGCAGTTTGTCGTCGTTGCGACCCAGCAGGATAACGCTGGCGCTATAGCGCGCGTAGGTCAGGGCCGCTTCACGACCAATCCCGTCGCTGGCCCCGGTGACCAGGATGATGCGATCTTTCAGCAAGTGACGTTGTGGTTGATAATGCACGGCAACTCCTTGGGCGATCGGTTCCCGATCGCGCTTCATCTTTGGTATCTCACTTTTGCGCTGTTATGCCTGAAAGCGCCCGCCATTGCAATCGGCGAAGCGGAAAGTATTCACAAAATTAATATCTTGCAACGATTTCAGCCGCGCGAAAAAAAACGGAATCCGCTGCGCAGAGAACACAAAGCACAAAGACTTCTCGCCAGCGGCTGAGGTACACTGTGCAGCAACGTCAGTGCTTTACACAAGGTGAAAACGTGGAATTACTTGCTCAGTACGGCTTATTTTTAGCCAAGATCGCGACGGTTGTCGTCGCCATCGCGGTGATTGCCGCTATTATCGTCACCCTCGCTCAGCGCAAGAAGCAGCGCGGCGAGCTGCGGGTGACCAATCTTAGCGAGCATTATAAAGAGATGAAGGAATCGCTGGCGGTGGCGCTGCTGGACGGCCCGCAGCAGAAGCAGTGGCATAAGGCGCAGAAGAAAAAGCAAAAACAAGAGGCGAAGGCGGCCAAAGCGCGGGCGAAGCTGGGTAATGCCGAGCCGGAAGGCAAGCCGCGCGCCTGGGTGCTGGATTTCAAAGGCAGTATGGATGCCCATGAGGTCAATAGCCTGCGGGAAGAGATCACCGCGGTACTGGCGGCGGCGAAAGCGCGCGATCAGGTGGTGATTCGCCTGGAAAGCCCCGGCGGGGTGGTGCACGGCTACGGTCTGGCCGCCTCTCAGCTGCAGCGCTTGCGCGACAAGCAGATCCCGCTGACGGTGGCGGTCGACAAAGTGGCGGCCAGCGGCGGCTATATGATGGCCTGCGTGGCGAACAAAATTGTCTCGGCGCCGTTTGCGATCCTCGGCTCTATTGGCGTAGTGGCGCAGATCCCGAACCTGCACCGCTTCCTGAAGAATAAAGATATCGATATCGAACTGCACACCGCCGGGCAGTACAAACGAACGCTCACCATGCTGGGCGAAAATACCGAGGAAGGGCGGCGCAAGTTCCGCGAGGATCTTAATGAGACACATCATTTGTTCAAGGATTTCGTCCACCGGATGCGTCCGGGACTTGATATTGAGCAGGTAGCTACCGGCGAACACTGGTACGGGGTGCAGGCGCTGGAAAAAGGTCTGGTGGATGCGGTTGAAACCAGCGATGAGCTGCTGCTGGGGCTGATGGAGAGCCACGAGGTGATCGGGGTGCGTTATCAACAGCGTAAGAAGATGCTCGACCGCTTCACCGGTAGCGCGGCGGAGAGCGCCGATCGGCTTCTGCTGCGCTGGTGGCAGCGCGGTCAAAAACCGCTGATGTAAATAACATAACGCGAGGCCTGGGCCTCGCGTTATTGTTTTCACTGGTCTTAATCGACCAGGTGGTACTTGTCCGACAGCTCGTGAGCAAGATACTTAAACATGTTAAATACCGCTGTACTCTTCGGCGTCGGTAGTCCCTGCTCATCAAGGTAAAACTCACCGCTAAACACCAGGACATTGTTGCGCTGAACGACGTCGGTGGCTTCGATACCGGCTAACGTATCCTCATGTTCGCGAATAAGTTTGTTGGCTTTTTCGAGCAGCGTCTGGCGATCGATTGGTTGGGTTGTACCTTGCATAACGGACTCCTCTTTTTCTCCGCGCGTAGTTTACGCCGCGCGGCGGCGTGGGGCAAATTTTCCATGCATAAATCAGGGGTAATGGTAACCAGTGGAGAAACAGCCGTTTACTGGCGGGATTTGCTTTTGCATGCTAATAAAGTTGCGTAACGAATTTTATCAGGTACAGTGTGACGCTTTCGGCGATCTGGCAACAGATTTGCTTGACATTCGGCCAAAAATTCTTCGTGCTATGTCACCTGACGAGAAAAAGTCAGCAAACTCAAGCGCCTGGTTTTACGGAGATGAAACGGGTGTTCAGGGTTGATATTCACCGACGGTGCCGCAACATATGAGGCAGTCGCCAGTGGAGGGTGTATGAATGTGCGATGTATTCCTGGATGAATCAAATTAGGTAAAGGTGAATATGGGTAAAGCTCTCGTTATCGTTGAGTCCCCGGCAAAAGCCAAAACGATCAATAAGTATCTGGGTAATGACTACGTGGTGAAATCCAGCGTCGGTCATATCCGCGATTTGCCGACCAGTGGATCAGCTTCCAAAAAGAGCGCCGACTCTACCGCCACCAAAGGGGCTAAAAAGCCTAAAAAGGACGAACGTAGTGCTCTGGTTAACCGTATGGGCGTGGACCCATGGCATGACTGGAATGCGCACTATGAAGTACTTCCGGGTAAAGAAAAGGTAGTTTCAGAACTCAAACAGTTGGCGGAAAAAGCTGACCACATCTATCTCGCAACCGACCTTGACCGCGAAGGGGAAGCCATTGCCTGGCACCTGCGGGAAGTCATCGGCGGCGATGAACAGCGTTACAGCCGCGTGGTGTTCAATGAGATCACCAAAAACGCTATTCGTCAGGCCTTTGAAAAGCCGGGCGAACTGAATATCGATCGGGTTAACGCCCAGCAGGCGCGTCGTTTTATGGACCGCGTGGTGGGCTATATGGTTTCGCCGCTGCTGTGGAAAAAAATCGCCCGTGGTCTTTCTGCCGGGCGCGTGCAGTCCGTCGCGGTCCGCCTGGTGGTGGAGCGTGAACGTGAAATTAAAGCGTTCGTCCCGGAAGAGTACTGGGAAGTCGACGCCAGCACCACCACGCCGGGCGGTGACGCCCTGCCGCTGCAGGTGACCCATAAGGACGATAAGCCGTTCCGTCCGGTCAGCCGCGATGAGACCATGGCGGCGGTATCGCTGCTGGAAAAAGCCAGCTACAGCGTACTGGAGCGTGAAGATAAGCCGACCAGCAGCAAGCCGGGCGCGCCGTTCATCACCTCCACCCTGCAGCAGGCGGCCAGCACCCGTCTGGGCTTCGGCGTGAAAAAGACCATGATGATGGCTCAGCGACTCTATGAGGCAGGGCACATCACCTATATGCGTACCGACTCCACCAACCTGAGTCAGGACGCGCTGCACATGGTTCGCGGCTACATCAGCGACAAATTTGGCAAAAA
>SKEI01000779.1_pt1 | contig 19450 bp, 20 predicted proteins | sample 4826701 | NCBI WGS metagenome assembly SKEI01 (sample SAMN11008813, study PRJNA524170) | human gut metagenome | biome: Human fecal sample; material: Feces; isolation source: fecal sample from pouch patient p2, p6, p7, p14 | host: Homo sapiens | place: Israel: Tel-Aviv | collected 2016-08-31 | reverse complement strand
CGGGCGCGCCCGGCCTCCTCTAGCGCCGCAGCGGTCTTGAACAGGATGCCGTTCTTCGCACCAAGGCCGTTGCCCACCATAATAGCTACCGGCGTTGCCAGACCCAGCGCACAGGGGCAGCTGATGACCAGCACCGAGATGCCCCGCGCCAGCGCGTAGCCTACATCCCGCCCCAGCAGCAGCCAGACAAGGGTGGTGACCACTGCAATGCTGATGACCGCAGGCACAAAAAAGCCGGATACGGTATCTGCAATCTTTGCAATGGGTGCCTTGGTAGCAGCGGCATCGCTGACCATGCGGATGATCTGCGCCAGCGTGGTGTCCTCGCCCACGCGGGTGGCGCGGCACTGCAGATAGCCGGACTGATTAGTGGTGGCAGCGCTTACCTTATCGCCCACGGCCTTGTCTACCGGGATGCTCTCGCCGGTCAGCGCGCTCTCGTTCACGGCACTGCTGCCCTCCAGCACAATGCCGTCCACCGGGATGTTCTCGCCCGGGCGCACCACAAAGATGTCCTCCTTCTGTACCTGCTCAATGGGTACGGTCACCTCGGTGCCGTCCCGCAGCAGGGTAGCGGTCTTGGGGGCAAGCTTCATCAGGCTTTTGAGCGCATCGGTGGTCTTGCCCTTGGAGCGCGCTTCCAGCATCTTGCCCACGGTAATGAGAGTCAAAATCATGGCGGCAGACTCAAAATAGAACTCCATCATGTAGTGCATGACAAGTTCTTCGTTGCCGTGCAGCTGCGCATCGGTCATGGCAAACAGGGCGTAGGTGCTCCACACAAAGCTTGCCATCGAGCCCATAGCCACCAGCGTATCCATGTTGGGGGAGCGGTGTACCAGCCCTTTGAAGCCATTGATGAAAAACTTTTGGTTGATCACCATCACGATGCCTGCCAGCAACAGCTGTACCAGTCCCATGGCAATGTGGTTGCCGTCAAACCAGCGGGGCAGCGGCCAGCCCCACATCATGTGCCCCATGGAAAAGTACATCAGCACCAGCAAAAAGCCCAGCGAGGCGATGAGCCGCCGTTTCAGCTTGGGCGTTTCGTGGTCTGCTAGAGCATCCAGCTCTGCGCTGGTGCTGGCCGCTGCGGCGGCTTTTTTGGGGCTTGCGCCGTAACCGGCCTGCTCTACGGCACGGATAATGGCGGCATCCTCAGCGGTGCCTTCTACGCCCATGGAGTTGGTCAGCAGGCTTACCGAACAGCCGGTGACGCCCGGCACGCTCTTTACGGCCTTTTCTACCCGGGCAGAGCAGGCCGCGCAGCTCATGCCGGTAACGTTGAATTGTTCCATTGTTGTTTCTCCTTGTGGTCAGTCTGCCCGGCGGGCGGTCATTTCATCAGCTTGGGCAGCAGCCGGAGCAGTTCCTCCAGCTTTTCGTCACTGCCGGCACGCAGGTCATCCGCCACGCAGCTGCCGATGTGCTGTGCCAGCAATTCCCGGGAAAAGCTGTTCAGCGCCGCATTGGCTGCGGCCACCTGTACCAGAATGTCCACACAGTAGGCGTCCTTTTCCAACATCCCGCGGATGCCGCGCACCTGTCCTTCAATACGGTTCAGCCGGTTGAGCAGAGCTTTGTGTTCCTCCGGGCTGCGCACTTTGTGGCGGCAGCAGCAGGGGACAGCGGTATCTGCCGCAGCGTCCGCTTCCGGCGTATCAACGCAGCAGCAACAGTGCTTTTTGGTCTCTTCCATATCGGAATCGCTCCTTTCATAAACCCCCATGGGGTATATTTTCTTACAACAGCAGTATAGCACATAATATCCGACAATTCAAGTAGGAAATGAAATATAAATAGTACAGCTGACAAAAAAATGGTTCGGAAACGCCGCAGGCGTTTCTGAACCATAAATTAAAAGATGAAATTCCGCTGAACATGGCCAGAGCGCACGCGAGGGTCATTCAAAACCGTTGCACATAAGAAAACGAGGGAAGCCCGCAGGCTTTCCCTCGTTGTAAGCTCTTACTTTACTTCCAGAATGCGCGGTGCAAACAGGCTCCACATCTTGCCCCACCAGTACCAGTCGTGGGAGACGTCACCGCCCCAGATCTCCAGATGTGCGGGCATACCCTGATCCTTCAGCAGATCGGCCAGTGCCTGCGTGTCGTCCAGTGCATCGCCCTCGTAGGCACCCTGACCGGCACAGAGGATCAGGCTGTTCTCCTCAGCCTTGGCCAGCGCCGGCTTGTTGGCAATGCCGTTCTCCTGCAAATAGGCAAGGGGAGCGCAGCGCAGCACCATGTCATCGCTGTCGGTGCCCCAGAAACGGGTCAGGTCGTAGATGCCGCCCATGCCCACAGCACCTGCAAACAGGGTGGGACGGCGCAGACGGCAGTGGACGGCGTGGTAAGCGCCCAAGTCTACACCGGCAGTCCAGATCCGGGTGCCCTTTTTGGCGTTGTTCAGGGTCAGAATACGGGGAGCAAGCTCGGCGGTCAGGTAGACGAAATACTTCTCCTGCAGCTCGGCGCGGCGGCGCTGGGGCAGATCACCGTTCAAAAGGCCCTCGCCGTCCATGGCATCTGCGCAGAACAGCTGCACCTTACCCTCGTTCAGCAGCTGGGCAATGGCATCGGGCATCCCATTATTCTCCCAGTCATAAAAACGGCCGCCGCGGGCGGGCAGTGCCAGCACCGGCACACCGGCATGGCCGTACACCTTAAACTCCATCTCACGGCCCAGAACCGTGCTCCACTCTTTGTAATAGGTACCCTGGATCATAAATCAAGCACTCCTTATTTTATCATTCACCGGCCCGGGCACAGTCGCTGCGCACCGGTGCCGGATTTGGAAGCTATAATCAGACAAACTGGTTGCGCTGCGGGTCGTAATCGTAGCCCACAGCGTGCAGCTTTGCGCACAGACCGGCCTTGTCGGCCTCCAGATCTTCGCACAGCGCATCGAGATCCTTATACTGATCCCGCAGTTTCAGGTTCACCACGCTCAGCAGCATGATGGGATCAACAGGCAAAGACATTTTATTTCTCTCCTTGCGGCAAATAAAAAAGCCGGCCACTCGACAAAGTGACCGGCCACATACACCAAATTAGACAGCGCGGGTAACTTTGCCAGCGCGCAGGCAACGGGAGCATGCGTAGACATACTTGGGAGAGCCCTCCACGACCGCCTTGACACGACGGACATTCGGCTTCCAGGTACGGTTGGAACGGCGATGAGAGTGAGAGACCTTGATACCAAAGGTAACACCCTTGCCGCAGCATTCACACTTAGCCATGGTAATTGCACCTCCTACAGTGAAGTATGGAATCAAAATAATCAGCTTGACTATTTTACCAGAGTTACAAAGAAAAAGCAAGCCTTTTTTAAAATTTCTTGCAGCTTTTTGCATTCCCGGTGCTGTGGGGCTTGTGCAGGGCACAAAAAAATAGTATTATAAAGGAAGAAATTCGTTTTGACAGGAGATTTACATGACCGCACAGGCAACCTATTATATCATCCGCGCACTGGTGGCACTGGTGGCCATCCCGTTCCACGAGGCTGGCCATGCGCTGGCAGCATGGCTGCTGGGCGATGCCACCGCCAAACGCGAGGGGCGTCTTTCACTGAATCCCTTTGCGCACTTTGACCTGCTGGGCACCCTGTGCATGGTGTTTGCAGGCGTGGGCTGGGCAAAGCCTGTATCCACCAACCCCCGCAACTTCAAAAACCCCAAGTGGGGCATGGCGCTTACGGCACTGGCAGGCCCGGTGGCAAACCTTGTGCTAGCTTACCTTGGCATGGTGGCATGGAAGGTAATGTACTACTGGGCGCCGGTCAATAACGCTACCATTTACATTGCCATGTTCCTGCGCTATCTGGTGCTGATGAACGTCAGCCTTGCGGTGTTCAACCTGATTCCGGTGCCGCCGCTGGACGGCAGCCGCATTCTACTGGTGGTGCTGCCGCAGCGCATCTACTTTGGCCTGATGCGGTATGAAAAATATATTATGATCGTCATGCTGGCAGCGGTGTGGGGCGGCTTTCTGGATACGCCGCTCTACTACCTGAACAACGTAGTGTGGTCGCTTTTGGGCGCAGGCACCGGGTATATTGATAAGATCGCCTACGCCGTTTATGCCAGCAGCCTTGGGGCGGTGATCTGAGTGGCAGAGGAATTGATCTTCCATCTGGAAGATTTTGACGGCCCGCTGGAATTATTGCTGGCTCTGGTGGCCAAACATAAAATGGACTTGCACAATATCCCCATCCTGCAGCTGATCGACCAGTACACCCGCACCGTGGAGCAGGCTGACCCTGACCCCGAGACCGCCAGCGCCTTCATTGAGATGGCGGCGCATCTGGTGGAAATGAAAAGCTTTCTGCTGCTGCCCCGCAGCGAAGAGGGCGAGCGCATGAAGCAGGAACTCACCGGTCAGCTCATCGAGTACGACCAGTGCCGCCGCATGGCGGCTCTGCTGCGCGCAAAAGGGGAGGCTGCTCCGGTATTCGTGCGCCGTCCCATGGAAGTGGAGTGGGATAACACCTACGCATTGCACCACGCCCCGCAGATCTTGGCGGACTACTGGCAGGCGTTGGCAGGCCGCACCAAGACCCGCCGCGTACCCACTCAGCAGCAGTTTGAGCCGCTGGTCACCGCGCCCATGGTATCGGTCACCAGCCGGGTGGTGTACATCCTGCGCCGGATGCTGGGCGGCACCGTGGCAAAAATGGAGCAGCTGTTTTCCCGCAGCCAGAGCCGCAGCACCAACGTAGCTACCTTTCTGGCGCTGCTGGAACTGGTGCGCGGCGGACGCATCGCGCTGGATGACCGGGGAGCGTTGACCATGCGCCGCACCCGCCCGGAACGCAATAAGGAGAACCCATGAACCAGAAACAAACCCTTGCCGCCGTGGAGGCTATGCTTTTTGCCTGCGGCGACCCCATAGGTGCCGATAAGCTGGCACAGGCGGTGCAGCTGCCCCAGTCCAGCGTGGATGCCGCACTGGAGACTCTGCACACCCGCTACCAGCGGGAGGACAGCGGCCTGTGTCTGCTGCATCTGAATACCCGGTGGCAGCTGGCTACCAAGTCCCAGTGGGCAGACTGTGTGCGCCGCGTGCTGGACAGCCGCCGCGCCGTACCGCTTGGCCCTGCGGCCATGGAGACCTTGACCGTCATCGCCTATAATCAGCCGGTGTCCCGCGCCTTTATTGAGCAGGTGCGCGGTGCGGATTCCTCCTCCAGCGTGTCCGGTCTGCTGGAAAAGGGGCTCATCGAGGAAGCCGGACGTCTGGATCTGCCGGGTCGCCCGGTCAGCTTCCGCACCACCGATACATTTTTGCGTGTGTTCGGACTGTCCAGTCTGGCAGACCTGCCGCCGGTGCATAGCGACGCACCGGCAGATGATCCGACCGAAAGTGAGGGCTGACCCATGGGCATGGTTCTTTCCGCAGTGGGCGCTTGTCTGCTGTTCGTCCTCAAGGCGGTGGGCATCCTGCTGCTGATTTTGTTGGTGCTGGCGGCGCTGTTGCTGCTGTGCCCCTTCTGCGCGGATGTCTACTGGCAAAACGATACGCTTACCGTAAAGGCCGGGGCACTGGGCATCACTTTTCCGGTGTTCCAATACCCCAAGCCTGAACCTCCCGCCCAGCCGGAGGAGCCCAAGGGCTTTACCGGCAGACTGAAAGCAAAATTCCGCGCATGGCGTGCGGAGCGTAAGCGCAAAAAAGCTGAAAAAAAGGCTGCGCAGCCCGCAAAGCCTAAAGCCGAAAAGCCGCCCCGCCAAAAGGCAAAGATCACGCTGGATGTGATCTGCACCATGCTGCGGGGCGTGGGTACGCTGCTGCGGGCGGTGTTTGGCGCGCTCCGCTTTACAAAGATCTCGGTCTGCCTTGGCGTGCGCGGGGACGACCCCGCCGCGGTTGCCCGCAGCTACGGCAAGCTGCAAGCGTGGCTTTACCCGACCCTTGGCGTGCTGGACCACTTTCTCTTTCTGGAATTTGACCAGCTGCGCGTTCTGCCGGACTTCGGCAGCGCCCAGCCTACTGTGCAGGACAAGGTGTCCTTCCGTGTCAGCGCACAGGCGCTGTTCATCGTCATTGCCGCCGTGCGAGTGCTGTACGAGTTCTGGCGCAAAAAAGTATTGGACATCTTTATATAAAGTGTGGTACACTAAATCTATCTCAGAATGCTTTCCGGCGGCCTGCTGCCTGCACGGATGAATAAAGGAGAGTTGTTTTATGGCAGAGCATCCTATTCAGGGCCTGATGAACATTACGATGGAGAAAATTCACCAGATGGTGGACTCCAACACCATTATCGGCAAGCCCATCACCACCGAGGATGGCATCACCATCCTGCCGGTGTCCAAGGTGAGCTTCGGATTCGCCTCCGGCGGTACCGATTTTAACGGCAAGAACGCTGCCAACAAGGATCTGTTTGGCGGCGGCTCCGGTGCCGGTGTCAACATTCAGCCAGTGGCATTTCTGGTCATCAAGGATGGCTGCGTGCGCACCATCCAGCTGTCGGATAGCTCCAACAGCATCGACCGTGCCCTGACTATGCTGCCTGAGCTGGTGGAAAAACTTACCACTCTGGTCAAAAAGGACGCCAAGGCACCCGCAGAGGAGCCAAAGGCAGAGTAACCCTTTACACAAATCAAGCCGCAACCGCAGGCCTTTTGGTCTGCGGTTTATATAGCCACGCACTGTGCCCCGCAAAAACAGGGGAGCGGTGCGCGTTTTGAGCGCCGTGAGGCGCACAAGGAGTAATATTATGGCAGAAGAACGTATTCAGAAGATCATGGCCGAGCAGGGTCTGTGCTCCCGCCGCGCCGCCGAGCAGATCATTGCCGAGGGCCGCGTCAAGGTGAACGGCCACCCGGTCAAGGTGGGCGACAAAATGGACCCCAACCGTGACGTGCTCCATGTGGATGACGAGCGCATCTACATCCAAAAGAACCAGCAGCTGTATTATCTGGCGCTGTACAAGCCCCGTGGCTATGTGACCACCGCCAGCGATGAGCTGGGCCGCAAGACCGTGATGGACTTGGTCAGCGACATCCCCGCCCGCCTGTACCCGGTGGGTCGTTTGGATAAGGACAGCGAGGGTCTGCTGCTGATGACCAACGACGGTGCCTTTGCACAGGCCGTCACCCATCCGTCCGGCGGTATCTCCAAGCTGTACCGCGTTACCGTGCAGCCCCGCGCCGACGAGGCCACCATCCTCAAGCTGAGCAGCGGCGTCGTGCTGGACGACGGCACCAAGACCATGCCCTGTGCCATCAATGTGGTCACTGACGAGCCTGGTCGCACCGTGATGGAGATGACCCTGAAGGAGGGCAAGAACCGCGAGATTCGCCGGATGTGCGAGAGTGTGGGTCTTGAGGTGGTGCGCCTGAAGCGCAACGCCGAGGGCGTGGTGAAGCTGGGTATGCTCAAGCCCGGTACCTACCGCGAGCTGACTAAGGCCGAGGTGAACGGTCTGCGTGCCGCAGCGGTCAAGGGTCGTGCACAGACCCGTTCTGCTGCGCAGCAGTCCAAGGCTGCCGAGCGCCGTCCTCGCGGCCCCGTGGGCAAAAACACACCCCGTAAGCAGAAGTAAGGAGTTATCGGATCATGGAACGAGAAACTCTGAAATCCCGTCTGGGCTTTATTCTGCTTTCTGCAGGCTGTGCCATCGGCATCGGCAACGTGTGGAAGTTTCCGTATATTGCAGGTCAGGGCGGCGGCGGTGCTTTTGTACTGTTCTACCTGATCTTTCTGGTCATTCTGGGTCTGCCTATCATGACCATGGAGTTCGCCGTGGGACGCGCCTCCCGCAAAAGCCCGGTGCGGGCGTATCAGGCACTGGAAAAGCCGGGGCAGAAGTGGCACATCCACGGCTACTTCACCCTCATCGGCTGCTACCTGCTGATGATGTTCTACACCACCGTGGCGGGCTGGATGCTGCACTATTTCTACATGACCGCCGTCGGCAAACTGGCGGGGCTCAACGCCGAGCAGGTGGCCGGTAAGTTTACCGAAATGCTGGCCAGCCCCGCTACTATGACCTTCTGGATGGTATTTGTGGTGGTAGTGAGCATTCTGGTGTGCGCCAAGGGTCTGCAAAGCGGTCTGGAGCGCGTGACTAAGGGCATGATGATCGCCCTGCTCCTCATTATGGTGGTGCTTGCCGTCAACAGCCTGTTCATGCCCGGGGCAAAGGAAGGCCTTTCCTTCTTCCTTGTGCCGGACTTTGCCCGGATGCAGGAGGTGGGCGTGGTCAACACACTGGTCTCCGCTATGAATCAGGCCTTCTTCACCCTGAGCCTTGGCATCGGAGCCATGTCCATTTTTGGCAGCTATATCGGCAAGGAACACTCTCTGCTGGGCGAGTCTGTCCGTATCGTGGTTCTGGATACCTTCGTAGCCATCACCGCCGGATTAATCATCTTCCCGGCTTGTTTTACCTACCATGTAGACCAGACCAGCGGCCCCAGCCTGATCTTTATCACCCTGCCCAACATCTTTGCCAATATGTCCATGGGGCGGCTGTGGGGCAGCCTGTTCTTTTTGTTCATGGCCTTTGCAGCCATGTCCACCGTGCTGGCAGTATTCGAGAACATCATCTGCTGCGGCATGGAACTGACCGGTTGCAGCCGCAAAAAGTCCAGTCTGGTGAACCTTGTGCTCATCATCCTGCTGTCCATGCCCTGTGTGCTGGGCTATAACCTGTGGGCATGGGACGGCTTTGCGGTATTCGGCGGTGCTGTGCTGGATGTAGAGGATTTTCTGGTCAGCAACCTCTTCCTGCCGCTGGGCAGCCTGGTATATCTGCTGTTCTGCGTTACCCGCTACGGCTGGGGCTGGCAGAACTACAAAAAAGAGGTCAACACCGGCAAGGGTCTCAAGGTGCAGGACTGGATGCGCGGCTACCTGACTTATGTGCTGCCGCTCATCGTGGTGTTCATCTTTGCATTTGGTCTCTACGACAAATTCCTTGCATAAGTGATCCCAGCGTCTGCTCCGTCTTTGATTGACGAACAGGCGGAACAAGTGTAATATAAAAGCATATAGGGTGCTTCTCCCGGCGGGAAACACTGCTATATGCTTTTTTGTATTCAAAAAGGAGGAAACACGCCCATGCACATTCTGGTCTGTGACGATGATGCGGCCTTCGCTGCACAGATGGACGAGTACATCTCGGAATGGTTCCGCGCCCGGGAGATTCAGGTGCAGAGCACCGTCTGCACCAGCGGCGAGCAGCTGCTTGCTACCCCGGAGCTGGAACGCTACCAGCTGGCGTTTCTGGATGTAGACCTGAAAACCACCGACGGCATTGCACTGGGACGCAAGCTGCGGCAGGTCGCCCCGGATATCGTGCTGGTGTACATTTCGGCTTATCTGGAATTTGCCCCGCAGGGCTACACGGTCAACGCTTACCGCTACCTACTCAAGCGGGATATTGCCGCCCAGCTGCCCAGCTGTCTGGAGGATATTTTTTCCGGCATGTCCGACCCCCGAAAAACGCTGGAGGTGCACCATAACCGCACCACCAGTGAGATTCCGCTGGATCAGATCTATTATCTGGAAAGCGATCTGCGGCAGATCAACGTCTACGGCGATATTCCGCACCAGCCCATCTGCACCTTTTACGGCAAAATCGCTGATCTGCCCGCCATGCTGTACGAAAACGGCTTTTTGCAGGTAGGGCGCAGCGATGTGGTCAATCTGCAATATGTGCGCTCCATCCGCAACTATAAGGTGGAGCTGCGCAGCGGGGTAGAACTGAGCGTCAGCCGACAGTACTATACAGCCATCCGCAGCGCATGGCTGGAATGGAAGGGGCAGTTCGGCGATGAATGAAGAATTCTGGCGCTGGTATATGTACGGCCACTGGATCTGCCTTGCCCAGTGGCTCGGCTTTATCATGGTGGAATATGCTTACCTTGGCAAGGGCAGGGTAAAGCACCCACTGGTGTGGTCCTGTGTTATAACCATGCTTACGATGACCCTCTCGGTCGTGTACAACTTTGGCTTTTTTACGCCGAGGGCAGTGGCTCTCACGATCCTTTTTCTGTTCATCACCGTCATGCTATTTGGCGGCACACCGGGTCAGAAGTTTACCGCCTGCCTGATCAACGGTACCATGTGCCTGTTGGTCGAAAACAGTATGAGGTATGTCATATCATGGATCCTGAAGTGTGAACTGCAGCAGGTCATCCAACGCGCAGACTGTCTGATCATCATAGCGGTGGCAAATATGGTGGTGGGCGCAGCTGTGGCCTTTTTGGTAGGCAAGTGGCGCAGGCGCAATGCACTGGAGCCTTTGCAGGCGCTGACCATGAGCTTTTTTCCGGGCGTGGTCGTGGTGCTGAACATCCTGCTCATGCTCACAGATAACAACAAAAGGGCCACCATGGCCACAATGGGGATGACAGTGGGGCTTACGGTGGCTGTCATGGTGCATCTGTGCATCGTGGCAATGTTCAATGATCAGGTCATGCAGCGTCGCAGCCTGCATTTTCAGGCCGAACTGGAGCAGCAGCGGGCTTCGGCTCTGCTGGATTCCTACACCGCCCAGCGCCGCCTGACCCACGAATTCACCAACCATATCGGTGCGTTGCGTGCCTTGCTGGCACAGGGAGATGTGGCCGGTGCGCAGGACTATATTGCCGGTGTGGATAAGGCCGTGGCGGCCAGCACTACCATTATGGACACCCACAACCCGCTGTTGGACTCCATCCTGACTCGCAAGTACGAGGAAGCCACCCGGCAGGGCGTAAGCGTGTATTTTGATCTTTGCGACCTGCGGGATTTTCCCTTAAGCGGAGTGGATATGGTCACCGTGCTGGCCAATCTGCTGGATAACGCCATCTGTGCCGCAGCGCAGGCATACCCACCGGAGGTCTACGTGCGGGTGCGCAAAACGGAGGAGGAATATCTTCTCTCGGTGCGCAATCGGGTGCAGCGGGATGTGGAGCTGCCGCCGGATGGGCAGTTGCCCCGCACCACCCGCAAAGAGCCCGGCCACGGCATGGGGCTTTCCAACGTGCGGGACGTTCTGCTACGCCACGGTGCGGAGTATACCCTGAGCTGCCGGGACAATTGGTTCCGCTTTACCTGCGCGGTGCCCACCGGCAATTCATGACATCTGCACCGTCAGAATATGACAATTTTTGTGCAACAGAAGCGTAACTCTGCTATACTGTGGTCAGTAAAGGAAGCCTTCCGTGCGGACATGGTCACGTTGCGGTGGGAGGGGAATACCCTTCTTTTTAAAAGCTTTGTTGCTGGATGGAAAAACAGCCTGCGGTGCGTGTAAGCAGGCTGCCTACCTTTGCTTTTTTTGGATTGTGCAGGAATGCACAGTACCTTGCTGACGGGGCTTTCTGCGGCGGGCCTTTTGGGGGTTGCAGTCGATAAAGTTTCTCGATGTGTCGCAATTCCGGCGCTGCCTGCTGTACGGGAATGGCATAGGCAAGCCGGGGTATCGTGCGCTGCAAAGAGTCCCGTCAGTTTTCTTTTGCACCAAAAAGGACTGCTGTACATGGGTTTTGCCCAGTATAGCAGTCCTTTTTATCTATTAAATCATCGTATCTGCCAGTCAGCAGAAAGCCGACCCGCCGCGCGACTGTTTCGGCAGAAAACCAGCGCGGCAGCTGCGGTTTCCCTCTGCGTCCCTCCCGTGAAAAAGCAGCTCAGCCAAGCCCGCAGGCTTGGCTGAGCTGCAATACTAAAATGCAATTCCTTAAACTATGCGCAGAGCGAAGCGGAGTGCATTTAAAATCGTAAAAAGCGCAGTTACTCCGGCTTTACCTGCAGCTCCTGCTCGCAGTAGATGCAGCGGTACTTGCCGTTGGAGCTCAGCTCAAAGATCTGGTCACATTCCTCTTCAATGCTGGAGATGCAGCGGGGGTTCTTGCAGCGTACAATGTTCACCAGACGCTTGGGGGGCTTGGGCTGTTCCTTGCGGACAGCCTTGCCGTTTTCAATAATGGTCACGCTGATGTTCGGGTCCAGATAAGCCAGCACATCCAGGTTCAGCCAGGAGGCATCGCCCTCTACCTTGATGATGTCCTTGCGGCCGCTGGCCGTCTTTTTGCTGCGGGCGTTCTGGATCAGCGCCACGCTGGCAGTGCGGTTGCCCGCAATGCCCAGCAAATCCATCAGACCAACGGCAGTACCTGCCTTGATGTGGTCGATGACAATACCGTTCTGAATCTCGTCAATATTCAACATATCAGTTCTCCTCCTTCGGTGCTTTGGGGTCTGCAAGCCCCAGCAGGGTCATGATCAGTGCCATGCGGACGTAAACGCCGTTCTGCACCTGTTCAAAATAAGCGGCGCGCGGGTCATCGTCCACATCCAGTGCGATCTCGTTCACACGGGGCAGGGGGTGCAACACCGCCATGGTGGGCTTGGCCTGCGCCATCTTTTCGCGGGTCAGCACATAGCTGTTCTTCAAGCGGATGTAGTCCTCCTCGTTGAAGAAGCGCTCCTTCTGCACGCGGGTCATATACAGGATATCCAGCTCCGGCATGGATTCCTCCAGACTGCGGGTCTCCTTGTAGGGGATGCCGTTGGCCTCCAGCACGTCGTTGATGATATAATCCGGCACCCGCAGCTCCTCCGGGCTGATCAGCACAAAGCGGATGTTCTTGCAGCGTGCCATGGTCTTGAGCAGGGAGTGGACGGTGCGGCCGAACTTCAAATCACCGCACAGGCCAATGGTCAGATCATCCAGTCTGCCCATGCGGCGGCGAATGGTCATCAGGTCGGTCAGGGTCTGGGTGGGGTGCTGGTGGCCGCCGTCACCGGCGTTGATCACCGGAATGCGGGAGTAACGGGAAGCACGCAGCGGTGCGCCCTCCTTGGGGTGGCGCATGGCAACGATATCGGCATAGCAGGACACCACCCGGATGGTGTCGGCCACGCTCTCGCCCTTGGTGGCGCTGGACACGTTCTCGCTGGGAAAGCCCAGCACATGGCCGCCCAAGTTCAGCATAGCCGCCTCAAAGGACAGGCGGGTGCGGGTGGAGGGCTCGTAGAACAAGGTAGCCAGTTTTTTGTGGTTGGCCACCTCCTGATAGGCAGCAGGGTCGGCGCAGATACGGTCGGCAAGATCAAGCAGCTGTGTGATCTCCTGCTGGGTGAGATCCAAAGGATCGATCAGATGACGCATGGACAGTATACCTCCGTTTAAAGCAGTTTGCGTAAAATGGAAAAATCAAAAAAGTTTGTGTAGTAGCTCAGCGAGCGCATCACCGGCCTGCACAAACGATTGAAACACACTTCGTCCAGCAGCAGCATGGCCTCGCCCGGGGCAAGACGCATGGCTGCACGGATGGCCTCGTCGCCGCAGCTGGCCTTCAGGTGCGCCACGTTGGAGGAGATCTGCTGGTGGCACTCCTGCTCCAGGATCTCAAAGATGTCGCCGGTCAGGTCGATGCGGGTGTAGTCCCGGTTGCCGAACAGGCTGCGGGGCAGGTAGTCGATGGAGTAGATCACCGGGGTGGTATCGGCAAGGATACGCTTTTTGATGCAGATCACCTCATCGCCGACTTCCAGCGCCAGCGCGTGGGCCATCTCCTCGCCTGCACGAAGAAGCATCACCTGAATGCCATCTGCATGGGGGTAGCTGCCAAAGCTGCGGATCAGCGGGTAGTACTCCAGCTTCTGATCCAAACGGCTGCGCAGCCCCAGCACAGCACGGTTCACTACCGTGCCAATGCCGCGCACCCGTTCCACATAACCGGCGCGCTCCATCTCGCTCAGCGCGTCACGGATCACGGTACGGCTCACCCCCAATTCGGTGGCAAGGTCTACCTCGGCGGGCAGGCGGTCGGCTTGGGCATAGCGCCCGTTGGTCAGCTCCTCCAGCAGGCTTGCAACAACGCGGTCACTGATCACAGCGCCGCCCAAGCGGCTGGACGATGCCAGTGCGGGATCTTTCATGGATGGTTCCTCCGTTTCCGGGCGGCAGCGCCGCCCCGAACTTCATACGAACGGGCCGGGAGGATTCCTCCACAGCCCCTTCTCTCTTATTATAGCATAATTTGACATTTAGAAAAGCGTCATTTATACTGGAATCTGCTGAAAAGTACGATTTTATTTTGGAGGGCATAGTACAGATGGACTATTTTCTGCAAAAAGTAGGCGGCCGGCCCGCCCGGCAGACCGTTACCCTTCGGCGCTGCACCCCTGCCGAGGCACCGGCGGTGTTCGCGCTGCAAAACGAAGTGCGCGCCGCCATGCCGCACCCGGAGCAGTTCGTGCCGGATACGCTGGAAAATATCGCGGATTATCTGCGCACCGGGGTGTGTATCGGTGCGTGGCAGCAGGGGCGGCTGGGGGCCTACCTCATCCTGCGCCTGTGCGGGCAAAGCGATGAAAACTACGCTGCCTTTCTGGGCGTGCCGCAAAGTCAGTGGCAGCACTGGGCCAACGCAGACAGCGCAGTAGTGCACCCGGACTGGCGGGGCAACGGCTTGCAGCGCGCCATGCTGGAAGCGGCTCTGCCGCTGCTGCCGCCACAGATCACCCATCTGGGCGCTACCGTCAGCCCGGATAACAGTTATAGCCTGCACAACGCACAGGCCGGCGGCTTCGTCATCCGCTGCCGCCGGGAGATGTACGGCGGCTACGACCGCTATCTGCTGGAAAAGCAGCTGTAACTCTATGCAGTTTTGGTGTACAACTATTTTGAAATGTGTTATACTATACGGTATGAATAACAGCGAAGGAAACAGGTGAAACCATGGCAGCATCTCTCGGGCAGGAATTCTGCACCCTGCGTGATACTTACATTGAAAAGCAATTCGGCCGCCTGAACGATATGCAGCGGCAGGCTGTGTTTACCACGGATGGCCCGCTGCTCATCCTTGCCGGTGCCGGCAGCGGTAAGACCACCGTGCTGGTCAACCGCATCGCCAACCTTATCCGGTTCGGCTCGGCGCACGGCTCCAAGGAAACGCCCCGCCCGGTGACCGAGGAGGACGTCAAAGCCCTGCGCACCGCCATTATGACCGGTACAGACGCCCCCAGCTGGCTGGACGGGATGCTGCGCCGCAACGCGGTGCGCAGCTGGAACGTGATGGCCATTACCTTTACCAACAAGGCAGCAGGGGAGCTGAAAGAGCGTCTGCGCCGGATGCTGGGCGGCGAGGAAGGGGACGAAGTGTTCGCCTCCACCTTCCACTCGGCCTGTGTGCGCATTCTGCGCCGCTGGGCCGAAGAGATCGGCTACCCCCGCAGCTTTACCATCTATGATACAGACGATGCCCAGCGTGTAATGAAAACCGTATATAAAGAGCTGAGCATCGATGATAAATTCCTGCCCATCAAGGCCGCCATCAACCAGATGAGCCGCTGGAAGGATCAGCTGGTCAGCCCGGAGCAGGCACTTGCAGACCACGCCAGAGACGTGAAGAGCACCCAGACCGCCCGCATCTACGCAGCTTACGAGAAAAAGCTGAAAGAGGCCGGTGCGTTCGATTTTGACGACTTGATCTACCAGACCGTGCAGCTGCTGGCTGAACACCCGGACGTGCGGGAGTTCTACCAGAACAAGTACCGCTACCTGCTGGTGGACGAGTATCAGGATACCAGCGTGGCGCAGTTCCGTCTGGTCAGCCTGCTCACCGGGCCGGAGCGCAACATCTGCGTGGTGGGCGATGACGACCAGAGCATCTACCGCTTCCGCGGCGCTACCATTGAAAATATCCTCAACTTTGAAAAACTCTATCCCGGCACCAAGACCATCCGTCTGGAGCAGAACTACCGCTCCACCTCCAATATCCTCAACGCAGCCAACTGCGTCATCCAGCATAACACCGAGCGCAAGGGCAAGACCCTGTGGACGGACAACGGCGAGGGCGATAAGGTACAGGTGTATACCGCCGAGAATGAGCAGGACGAAGCCAGCCATATCGCGGATATCATAGGCCAGCACCTGAAGGCAGGCGGGCATCTGGCAGACCACGCCATTCTCTACCGCATGAACGCCCAGTCGGCCCCCATCGAAAGCTACTTCACCCGCGCGGGTATCCCGCATAAGATCGTGGGCGGGCAGCGCTTCAACGACCGCAAGGAGGTCAAGGACATTCACTCCTATATGTCTATCGTGGCCAACCCCCGGGACGATGTGCGGCTGCGCCGCATCATCAACGAGCCCGCCCGCAAAATCGGTGCTACCACCGTGGATGTCATTGCAGACCTTGCCGGGCAGCAGGGGGTCAGTATGCTGGATGTCATCAGCCATGCAGACCAGTACGCCAAGCTCTCCCGCGCGGTCATGCCGCTGCTCAAGTTTTGGCAGATCTACCAACGCCTGCAGGATTCTCTTGCCACCCGCACGCTGGACGAGTTTGCCTCCGATGTCATCGAGCTGACCGGCTACAAGGCCATGCTGGAAGCAGACGCCGCCAAGGGGCACGAGGATGCCGCCGACCGTCTGCAGAACTTGGGTCAGCTGGTGAACAACGTCAAAAACTACTGTGACCAGCACGGCGAGGAAGCCACGCTGGAGGGCTATCTGGAGGATATCGCCCTCATCAGCGATATCGACAGCTATAACGAGAGTAACGATCAGGTGGTGCTGATGACCATCCACTCTGCCAAGGGCTTGGAGTTTCCCTATGTGTTCCTCATCGGCATGGAGGAGGGCGTTTTCCCCAGCGAGATGAGCAAGTACTCCGAGGCAGATCTGGAAGAGGAGCGCCGTCTTGCATACGTTGGCATCACCCGCGCCAAAAAGGAACTGTATATCTCCAACAGCGTCACCCGGATGCTGTATGGTCGCACCCAGCGCAACGAGCCCAGCCGCTTTCTGCGGGAGATCGAGCCGGAATATATCGAGGAGACCCGCAGCCCTGTACTGGAACAGCGTTCCCGCATGGGCGGCTGGGGCTCTGAGTACAGTGATACTGTGCCCGGTGGAGCATCCGGTTACTCCGGCCCCTCCGGTTACAGCCGCAGCAGCTACGGCGGCGGTTATGGCTCGGGTTACAGTTCGGGCAACCGCAGCGGCTACCTGAACCGGGAATATAACGCCGGCGAAAGCCGTGGTTTCGGCTCTTCTTACGGAGGAAGAAACCCTGCTTCCTCCGGTTTTGGCAGTCACTATGGCAACAGCTCCACCCAGCCGACCACAAGAAGCAGCGGATTTGGCTCCGCATATTCCGGCGGAAATGCGACAAAAAATACTGTAAAGCAAACAGCCTTTACGGTAAATTCTGCCGTGAAACCGGCGGCTTCCGGTTCAAAGCACTATGAGCCGGGCGACATCGTGGAGCACAAAGTGTTCGGCCGCGGCACGGTGCTGAAGGTAAAGCCCGCTGCCGGGGATCAGATCGTAGAGATCAACTTTGAAAAAGTGGGCATCAAGAAAACGATGGCCAATTTTGCGCCCCTGACCAAGATTACGGAGGAAGAATGACCCTATGATGACTGTTCGTTTGATCGCCCACACCCCGGAACCGTAAAAGGTGGTGGCGGCTGCTGCAAAGCTTTGCTACTCCGACGCCCACATCACCGACCTTCTGGACGGTCTGGACGAGGAAAAAACTGCAAAATTCCTGACCATGCTCAGCGACCTTGGCCATGCCAGCCCCATCGAGCACGCCAGCTTTACCTTTGGCATCGAGGGGGTCAGCCGCACCTTGCTTGCCCAGATCACCCGGCACCGCATCGCATCCTTCAGCGTGCAGAGCCAGCGCTATGTGCGTCTGGATGATTTCCGCTATGTGACGCCCCCGGAGATCGAGGCTATCCCGGAAGCAAAGGCAGCTTTCCTTGCCAGCATGGAGGAGGACGCCCAGCGTTATCTCGACCTTGCCCACAAGCTGGAGGAGGGGCACACCGCCCGCCTGATGGCTGAGGGAATGCCGGAAAAGCAGGCCCGCGCTAAGGCTTCTAAACAGGCCAACGAGGACGCCCGCTTTGTGTTGCCCAACGCCTGCGAGACCAAAATGGTGGTCACCATGAACGCCCGCAGCCTGATGAACTTCTTCCAGCTGCGCTGCTGCAACCGCGCCCAGTGGGAGATCCGGGAACTGGCCGAAAAGATGTTCGCGCTGGTGTACCCGGTGGCACCCCATATCTTTGCCAAGGCCGGCCCCGCCTGCCTGTGCGGCCCCTGCCCGGAGGGCAAGATGTGCTGCGGCAAGACCGCCGAGGTGCGCGCAAAATATGCCGCCATTAAAGAAGGTGCCGCCGTATGAGCAAGGGCAAACTGATTGTGCTGGAAGGGCTGGACGGAAGCGGCAAGGCCACACAGGCAAAGCTGCTGGCAGAGCATCTCGCCGCGCAGGGTGTGCCGGTACAAAAGATCACCTTCCCGGACTATGCCAGTGATTCCAGCGCACTGGTCAAGATGTATCTGGCCGGGCAGTTCGGCCAGCACCCGGACGATGTAAACGCCTATGCGGCTTCCAGCTTTTACGCGGTGGACCGCTATGCCAGCTATAAAACCAGCTGGGGCAGCTTTTATGAGCAGGGCGGTGTGATCATCGCCGACCGCTACACCACCTCCAACGCGGTGCACCAGTGCTCGAAGCTTCCGCAGGAGCAGTGGGAGGAATATCTGCACTGGCTGTTTGATTACGAGTTCCGTCTGCTGGGACTTCCCGCACCGGACAGGGTCATCTATTTACAGGTAGACCCGGCGGTCAGCCAGCGGCTGATGACCCAGCGCTACCACGGCGACGAAAGCAAAAAGGACGTGCACGAGAAGGATACCGCCTATCTGGCGCGCAGCCGCGCTGCTGCCGAGTTCTGTGCCCGGCATCTTGGCTGGGATACCGTGCACTGCACCAGCGGGGACGCCATGCGCAGCATTGAAGAGATCCAGCAAGAGGTGCAACAGCTTGCCCGGAAAACACTGGGCTGAACGATAAAATATGATAAGAGGGGGCATCCTGAACGATGTATCGTCTGATGCAGCCGTCTGACGAGGCGGCAGTGCTGGCTTTGTGGCAGAGCCAGCATCATGATACCGAAGATTTTGCAAAAATGGTACTGGAACGCTTTGCCGGTGTGCAGAACATTTATGTGGCCGACGAAAACGACGCCATCGTGGCGGCTGCGCTGGCTGTGCCGGTCACCCTGCAGGGGCGCACGGGCAATTACCTGTGCCTGTGCGGCGAGGGCAGTCTGCTGCTGGCGGGTCTGCTGGATACCCTGTGCGCCCACCAAAAGCTGCGGGGCGCAGGCTTTACCGTGACAGTCCCGGCAGATGCAGCACAGGCCGCTCTGCTGCAGGATAAAGGCTTTGCAAAGGCTTTTGCCCTGCGTTGCCTGCCTCGTGAGGTGAGCCGCAACCTGTGGAGCCAGGCGGAATTTGACACGGTGACGGCCAAAAAGCTGTGCGAGCTGCGGGAACAGTTCTGGAAGGATACCGTGCAGCTGAGCCCGGAGCGCATGGCGGTGGTGCTGCAGGAGCTGTACGCCCGGGGCGCTACCATCGTGTCCAACGAACATGGCTACGGCATCTACTTCCGCAAGGAGGATACCCTGTATTTTGT
>SKEI01000777.1_pt1 | contig 19485 bp, 15 predicted proteins | sample 4826701 | NCBI WGS metagenome assembly SKEI01 (sample SAMN11008813, study PRJNA524170) | human gut metagenome | biome: Human fecal sample; material: Feces; isolation source: fecal sample from pouch patient p2, p6, p7, p14 | host: Homo sapiens | place: Israel: Tel-Aviv | collected 2016-08-31 | reverse complement strand
ATATTCATACTTATTGGTCTTTTGCTGACCTACTGCTGCTCTAAAAAATGCGAGCGATAGTTATTAAATCATGATTTATACATATAGTCTATCAGTCTAAGTAAGCGTTTACAATATCTCTACTTGCACATTTTAGGGGACTTTTTGCACTTTTTAACAATCATTATGTGAGCTTTGACTATTTTTGGACAACGCAAGAAAGGAGTAGAGATTTAGTCTCTACCCCTTGATTAATCCTTTAAGCATTCACAGGCTTTCATTCCTTCAACTTTTAAAGTTAAATTTTATTCAACCCTGGTATCTTTTTACTTAAATTCATTCAATTATTTGTTCATATTGCGACGTTTGATTTCGAACAATCCAAGTACACCGGCAACAGATGCAAGAGCTGCTGTTGTAAAGAAATTCATATGTGTGCGTGCTCCTGTATTTGTTCCGTTGTTTTTGCTAGGTTTTTCAGCTGGTTTTTGTGCTGGTTTTTGTTCAGGTTTCTGTTCAGGTTTTTGTTCAGAACCAGTAGAAACTTTAACTAAACCTTGAACTGCTTTTTCTAATTCAGCTTTTGCTGCATCTACTTCTTCTTGTGTCGCATCAGCATTTACATTTACTGCATTTGCAAGATCTAAAGCAAGTCTAAATGCTTTCCAAGATTCTGGTGTATAGTCAGCTTCTTTTAATTTTTCTGTTGAAGCAATCACATTATTTAATTCTGTTTTATTTACTTCATCCGTAACTGGGGCTTTAACAGTTAATCCAGCAATTGCATTCTTTAAGTTCGTATATGCTGCATCAACTGCTTCTTGAGTAGCGTTGCCATCTTCAGATACTGAGATAGCAGCATTTAATGCCAATTCAAACGCAGACCAGCTTTCTTCTGTATATTTAGACTGATCGAATTCTTTAGCTTTTTCAACTAAAGTATTTAGTTCTGTTTTTACAACAGCAGGTGCTAAACCTTTCAATCCAATTTCAAGAGCCTTACAAGCTTCATCTACAGCTTCCTGAGATACTGGATTTTCTTTAACAATTAATGCTGCTTCTAAAGCAGATTGCATTGCTTTCCAGCTTTCTGGAGTATAATCGGCTTCAACTTTAGTTTGAGCTTGTTCAATTAAACTATTTAATGTATCTAGTTTGATTTGTGGAGCTTCAGGCACATTTTCTTTTGGACGATCCGGGCTAACAGGAAGGTTTGTGTCTGTATTTGTTCTTACACCATATCCTTCAAATTCAACCAAGTGGTCAGAAGAAGAAGTTCCATTCGCATTTCCATTTACATAGATACGAATATAACGAGCCTTTGTTGGTTCTTTTAATTGAATTTCTTTACCTTCAGCCGTTTCTTTATAAAGCTTCTCTTCACCTTTGCCAAATCCATGAACATTTTTTGAGTCCGAGTTATATACAACTTCATTTTTATCAAACTCTTTATCTTCACTTAATAAGACAACTGTACCATTATATTTACGTCCATCCCCAAAGTAACGAGTCAAGTTTAATTTATTCAATGTGAATGTATCACCTAAATCAATTTGTACATAACGTGAATGTTGTTTTGAATCACTTGTATATGTATTTGTATCGTTCAATTCAAGATAATTGTTTGTAGTTTTAATTCCATCATTCAATTCACTGAACTTACGATCTGATTTTTCAGGAACAGCTTTATTAGCCGTTACGTCATACGCACTAATTTTTACATCTTTATTAACTTTTGAACTTACTACGTTACGCTCTACATTTTCTTCAGGAGTCAATTTAGCTACTTCATCAAATCCTAAAGCTTTATCATGTAAAATAACATATTTAGATTCGCCTGTTAAACCTTGACCAAATACTAAGTTTCCTTTTTGAACATCTGGATTGATTTTTGATGCATCGTATGTTGAATTCACAAGCACACCATCAACATAAAGCTTGATCATGCCATTCACTTCATTAACAGCTGCAAATTGATGTTCTTTACCATCCGCAATGATTCCTTCAACAGATTCAGTAACTGAGCCATCAGTTTGACGTGTTTTTTCAGTATGTTGTGAATTAACACTCATTCCATTAAAGTTAAATGTTAAATATCCATTTGCATCGATACCAACTGTAAAGGCACCATCTTGACGAACAATTTCAGCATTTTTTGCATCTGTTTTAATTGAACCAGATACTGTAAATCCACGTGTTCCATCAACTGTATATTTGTTTCCTTTTTCGATTGGATTTCCATCGAATGTTGTTTGGTTAATACCATTGATTAAATCATTTGCATAATAATCATCAGTAACTTTTTCTGTCGTACTATTACCCACAACATCTAAAACACCATCTACATTTACTGTAACGTCTGTAGTATCTTTTAAATCTTTTTCTAATGTTAATACTGCAGTACGTAAGTCAGCATCTAATTTAACTTCTTTAACTTTATTTCCTTCTACAGTAAAGAAAGACGCTTTTGGAGTTTGAATTCTTTCATTGAATGTAACACTCACATTATTTTTATCTGCGTGAATAGATTCAACAGATGCAGGTGTAACATCTTTGTCACCATATTGAATAATCAATACTTCTTTTGGTTTTAATTTGTAAGTTAGTTTTGAATTATGAGATACAGGATCATTTGTTTGACGAGATTGATCTCCAACAACTACTGTTCCATAAGCATTCTTCATTGTATTTGCAACACCAACTTTTTCATCTAATGTAAGAGTATATTCTTGTTCAGTATTTTTAGGGTTACGAATTGAAACTATACCTTGGTTTCCATTCCAGCAAGAATAACCATATACCTGTTCTTTTTCTGGATCTCCACCAAACATTTTTGATTTTTGTAGAATTTCGTAGTTATCTTCAATCCAATTTGCAGCCTCTGCATTTACTTGCCATTTTTCATCATTGAACATAGAAGGTGAATAATAATATTCCCAGAATGCAGTACCACGAGTACCTAACATATACAAGTGTTCACGTAACTCGTCTGTAGTATATTCAATTTGTCGACCAGGACCACCCGGAACATTGTGAGCAGTTTTTGCGTAAACCGGATCATGGTTATAGAAATATTTATTTGGTAATTGCCATTGATTTTTTGAGAAGAATTCGTAGTAATCACCATCACGGAATGTTAACATTGCTTTTTCGTCAGTGTCACCGTCTTTATATGAATATCCAGTATCTCCAGTATTCTGCATCCATACACTATTTACCCACTGCACATGCCATGGACTTGGATTTGTGTATGAAGTCATGTTGATCCATAAATCTTCACGATTTCCACGCATTGTTTCAAACATATCTGTCCAACGTTCATACGTTTCAGAGATTGTACATAAGTCGTTTGTTGTTGTATGTGCATTAGCTGAATTTTTTGATGGGCTCAACAACATACCATCTAATTTCCAGTAGTTAATGTCAAATTTATTTTGATAATCAACAAAGACATCATTAACTAATTTATTCAAATAACGACCATCAGAAATGTTAATGTCATTTCCAGATCTTTCGTTACGAGATCCTAATCCATTATTTGCGATATAATTTGAGATTGTTGTCTCTGTTCCATATCCACCACGAGGACCTAACCATAAACCAAAGTTAGAACCCATCTTATTTACCTGTGAACTTGAATTATATAATTCATTAGGGAATTTACCTGAACTTCTATCGAAATCCCAGAATGAGTTATAATTAGTCCATCCATCATCAACTACATAAGAATCAAGTGGATTAACGCCATATTGTGTAAAACCTTTTTCAATTTCATTGAAACTAGACTGAATATTTGAATCATTGATGTTCTTCATGTTATCGTACCAAGAGTTAAACTGTTGTCTAAATCCTGTTGGTGTAGCGATTGTTTCAATGTATTCATAGAAATCAGATTGAACAACTTGATAATCTGTACTACGAGAAGCACCTACAACTGCATCCCAAGTAACCATTTTTCCGGATTGTCCATTGGCATTATTATAATTGTTATAGTTATTAAATTGTCCGTCAGAGTTTTGTCCGCTAGATGACAAGTCTTTACCATAATGATAACGAATAAATCCATTTCCATTACGAACTTTATTTTCCGCTTGAGGGAATTCACATCCCCAGTACATTGCACCTACATAATAAGGTTGACCTAATTCTAGATAATCACCTTTCATATTTGCCATATGTGGGTTGTCTTGTAATTCAGGGATTGTCCAGAAGTTTGTATCTGTTGATTGATTTGATCCTGAACCCTTTACATCTGTATCCTGGAAGTTCATATTTTCTAAATCAATATATAAGATTTTAGCTTGTTTTGCTTGATCTTCAGGAACTTCGATTTCTAAATGCTTTCTCATGAAAGATTCGCCATCTTTCATAGAAATGACTTCTTTGATATTATATTGAACATTACGAGCTGTAACAGGTTTGAAGTTAAATGTTAAAGTTTTATAACCATTTGCTTCCCCTTGAACAGGTTCTCCTTCAACTGTCATTTCACTTGATTTGATTGTTGCCACTGATTTTTCAGGAATAATAGCTTCATCTGCAAAGAATCCAAATTCTGAGCAGCATGCAACATCTTTATCTATTCCACTATCTTTAGGATCATGAACCGATGTAAATTCAATACGTACATATTGAGCTGTTATTTCTTTTCCTAAGTTAATGTAATTATCTTCTTTGTCTTCAAATTTACCTTCGAATACTAATTTAGCAGCATCTGTTTTTAATGCTTCTTCCGAATCTGCAGTATAAATTTTGAATTCTTTAACATGACCACTTACTGTTGGTTGTCCTTGGTAAACTCTCTGTTTATAATGTACAGATTTAAATGTATTTTCTTTTTCGAAACTTACATAAATATTGTGCGGATACTTCTTTTCTTCTGTAGTTGCACCTTTATATTTAGAATGATAATAAGTGTCTACATTTTCATCGAACATGTTGCTTGCACTACCATGTTCATCTTCAATTTGTTCACTATCTGAAGAAACAGTCCAACCATTATTTTTGATTTTTTCTTTAGGAGCTACGATTCCAGACTCTGCTTCTTGAGTGTTTTCCATTGTTTCAACCACAAATTCTTCACTAGATGCTGGAGTTAAAACTTTTCCTCCTCCTGCACGATAGTTAGTTAAAGATTCTGTTTTCAACTTACCATCTGTGATAGAGAATGTACGTTTTAAATATCCGTTTCCAAATGAATATTGTGTATCACTGTCTTTTGTTAATGCAACTGCACCATTTTTGGCTTCTGTGCTTTCGTCTACTTCTTGAGCTTTGATATAAGTGTTACTGAATGGAACAATTGAACCAAAAGCTGTACAAAGAGAGGCAATCGCTAAAGCGCTTTTACATAAAGTGTTTTTTTTCATTGTCACATGACGAGGGAACCTAATTGATATTAGGAAAGGAATTGTTTTCTGCCCTTTCTATTATATGCTCGTCCCAATTCCTTATTTACGTTTTCAAATAAAAAAGCATCGGATTCTTCAACTGGTGCTTCTAAACATTGTAAACGCTTACCTATAAAGTATAAAGCAATAAATTCATTCTGTATTTGTCGTCAACTTCTCGTAATTTTTATACATCTATACAAAAAAAACATCCCGTTGTGCTGTCACAACGGGTATTCTTTATGATTCATTCAATACTTGTACTATTTTATTGACTTTATCCATGTAGTCTTTTTCTGTTACACCAACTGCACCTAATATTTTTTTCTGCCTGCTAGTCAAGCTATATCTTACGTGATATTTATTATCCGAAAGTTTTGTTATCCCCAGTCTTTCATATTCTCTTATTACTTTTGGTACTGTATTTTCTTTGCGGTTCTTTTTGTACATTGGCTTCAACGCCTGATATATTTCGTTTCTTATTATGAGTGCTACAAACGATATAAACACCTTGCTTTCCAGCTTTTCTGTATCATGTACTCTGAATACATCAAATCCAAGGTAGCTCTTTTCCATTCTGAATGTCTTTTCAACGGCATCTCTGTCTCTGTATATGCTTAATGCTTCTGCTGCATCCATCTTCTTTGATGTTACGATCACAAAATAACCTACCTTGTTCACCATTTCCTTGATTTTTTTCTCTTTTCTTTGATACGCAAATAAATATCCATTATCATCAAACTTTACTTTATAATATCCTTCATATGTCTTTACATCTTCTTTTCTCTGTGTCTTTCTTTGCACTTTTCCTTCCATTATTTCATCCATCTTTTTGTATCGGCCATTGATGATTATTTTATCTTTCTCCGCCTGGATCCCATCATAATATACATGCACATACTCTGTTTTGCCCGTTCCAAAAAGATCTTTTTCTAATGTCATTCCGTACAGTTCATGTTCGTCAATATAATTTGTATATCCATTCCGTAATATAGCCTGACATTCTTCTACTGCTTCTTGTACAAATCTCGCATTTCCTTTTGTCATCAATATGTAGTCATACCCATTTTTTTCAAAATAACGAATGTTCTTTATTGAAAAATATCCTCTGTCCAATATAAACCCCATATTTTCACATTTATAATATTTCGCTCTTTCTACCATTTTTTCACATTCTGTATTGTCTATGATACTTCCTGGATACAGCGAATAAAATAATGGCTTGTTCCCAGTTTGATTATATCCAAGTGACATGTTTACTTGCGGAAGGTCTGGGTTATCTTTCGCGTGTCCATACTCTGCCAGTTCAAGATTTCCTGCAACACAGTTCATGTTCGTTGAATCATAGGATATATAAATATCTTTATCTGCATGCATTTTTACCCATGCTCTTATAAACAGATCTATATCCTTTATATTCATATTGTCAAACAGTCTTCCAATTGTACTGTCTGTAAAATTACTCTCATTAAACAATGCATGATGGTAACCATAATCCTCAAAATACTGCATAACATTATTTTCTGTCATCATCATATATGTAGCTAGATCCAGTATCTTTTCCCACTGTTCCGAAAATACACTTTCAAGCACATCCATAAGCTGTGTCTTTCTGGCAATCGCATCTACAACGACAAAAGGACCACAAGATACAGTATCAGCTCTTTCACCAGGAACATCAAGTTCAACAGGCTTACCAAAAAGATCAAAATAATTCTGATTAGGAATCAACATTCCTTTCTCATTTAACTTTCCAATCGCAATTCTTTTAGGTCGCGAACATTTAAGTTTTGAAGAATATTCAACCCTCTGTGTCAGATACACATAAGTACCACTTTTAGTTCGAACTGTGACAGTACGTTCAGGTAAATCAACCGGTTTATAATCAATCATAAAAAGACCTCACAAGATGTATATTTTATACATCTATTATATCACAAACCGAAGCATAAAAAAAGCCCATTTCAGCTTTATTTAAAGCCATTTGGACTTTCTAAAATCATTTGAAATTATAGATGTTTATAAATCACGAAAAGTTGACGATTTGTATTTTTTAGTTAAATTTCATTATCTGTTTGTCTTTTTTAACAATACTTTTTTATTTTTTCTCAATTTTGTTAAATAAATGACCAGTAGCCTAGTCCCCTAAATATCCATTCAATTCTATAATCATCCGACTTTGACTATTTAAAAGAAAAAAGGATTCAAAGTCCTGAGGCCTTGAACCACTTTTACGAATGATAGATATCTATTTAATATGGATTAGCTCTTTTCTAATAAAATATTCAATTCATCATTCAATTTTTGTATAGAAGATTCAATATCTTCATTTGTATCAATAATCCTTCGTATTTCGCTATCTGCCATCGAATACAATTGATCATATCCATCTATTTTCTTTACTGTGATTGCACGCTCCATCATATCATCAAAAAAGTCTAAGTCATAACTTGCATCCATTGGCGCATCCTCTTGAATGTATTTAGTCACATTTTTTGATGTTGACACATTCTTTAAAACCGATACTCCCTGTGAATACTTAAATAAACTCTCTTGTGTTGCCTCGTCATAACAAAGTAATTTTAAAAATTCCCAAGCCATTTTTTTCTTTGATGACATCTTACTAATTCCACATAAAAGGCTATCCATTTGCGATACATTATAACCATCCGGACCTGCTGGCATCGGCAAACAATCCCACTCAAAATTAGAATACTTTTTTACACTCCAAGGATATGGCTTATACGTTCTATATTCACTAAACATCATTGGACAAAAGGCACCCTTACCCTTATCAAACATTTCACTTGTTACATTTTGATTTCGATTTAATCGGTTTAACTTACGCACAAATTCAATAGCTGAATAAACATCATTATTGGACAATGTACTCTTCATCGTTTTTTCATCATACAAAGCCTGTCCATTTGAGCTTAGTGCATTTTGCCAAGTATATCCATATTCACCAAACTGGTCGATTTCTCCATCGCCATCTGTATCCACAGTCAACTTTTCACATATTGAATAAAAATCATCCCATGTCCAATTGATATTCGGAATTTCAATGTCATTTTCTTCTAATAACGTTTTATTCACAAACATCAAAGTCGGTGAACTTTCATATGGAAGTGCATACTGATGATTATAAATACTACCTGCATTTAATGTTGTTGAAAAGTAGCGACTTTGATCAAAGTCAGCATCCGTCTGCATATATGTATCTAGCGGTTCTAACATACCTACTTTGGCATATGTAGAAAGATCATCACTCAAAACCATGAATACATCGGGAAGTTTTCCATCTAAAGCTTCCTTTGAAATCCAATCTGAATAATCCTCTTTTAAGATTCCACTCACATATTCCACTTGCACATTGGGATGTGTTTTCTCAAATCGTTTGATTACATCATCAATAATTTTGCCACTTTTAGGACTTGGAACATTCCAGTTACTACCCGCAAAAACACCTATCGTTAAAACAATGGGTTTTTGTGTATAATAAAATGTAGCTGCCAAACAACACACCAATATGGCTATCAAAAAAGTTCTTAATCTTTTTTTCACCATTATTGATTTCCCCTAGACAAATACCAAATAGCCAATTGTGTACGATCTCTTAAATCCAATTTATCCAAAATCACACTTAAATAGTTGCGAATCGTACCCTCACTAAATCCAAGTTTTTGGGCAATTTCTTTATTCGAGTAACCATGCCCAATTTGAGCAACGATTTTTCGTTCTGTATCACTCAAGTCAAAATCTTCCTCATGCTCAAGACTAAATTCCGAATTCGAGTTTGCCATTTGCGAAAAGAACTGTGCAACTTTTCCTGCCACATTCGGATTAAAACATGCTCCCCCAGATAACACACTATGAATAGCTGAACTCAACTCTTCTAAAGAACAACCCTTTAAAAGATATCCGCTTGCACCATATTTTAAAGCATCATAAATATATTCATCATCATCAAACGTTGTTAATATTATAACTTTTATATTTGGATATTCTTTCTTCACAATTCGCGTACAATCCACACCACTCATATTTGGCATACGCACATCCATCAAAATAATATCTACACTTTCTGTTTTTAATGAATCTAATACTTCTTGCCCACTACCAACCACTTTTACAACTTCAAAACTTGGATCTGAATCTAAAATAATCTTTAAGCTTTCTCGAATGAGCTGCTGATCATCCGCAATCATAATTTTAACCATTATTCTCTCCTCTTCTCATTGGTATTTCTACAATTAACTCAAATCCATTATCGCCATAATAACGAATTCGTCCCTGTAATAAATTAATACGTTCCGTCAAGTGATGAATACCAAAGCCCGGATTTACATCCTTACATCCTTGACCATTATCTTCAATAATTATAATCAAATTATTATCGGCTTGCGCAATCGAAACATAAATTTTTGTGGCATGACCATGCCTTACAGAATTGGTCATCCCTTCTTGCACTACACGATACACAATTTCTTCTTCATCTGCATTTAAATTTACCAAAGGCAAATGACACAAATAAAGAATCGTTACATCCGTCAATTTCTGATAATCCATGATCATCATATCTAAAGCTTCTTTTAAAGAATAGCGTTCTAGCGCATCTGGCTTCAACTTATCCACTGAACGCCTGACATCCGTTAAGCCTCGTTTTGCACTCTCTTGCAAAATACCCAATTGTGCTTTTGTGACATTGACATCCCTATCAATCATCACCTGACAAGCCTCAAGACCAACACTTAATCCCGTTAAAGTATGCCCTAATGTATCATGAATTTCACGGGCAAGACGGTTTCTTTCTTTGGTTTCACCCATTTTTTCACGCAAATTCGCATAACCCTTTAGTTGAATATTCAAGCGTTTCAATTCAGCATTTAATGAAGCGAACTTTTGTGTTTCATTCATCTGCCTTTGTAGATACAAGAATATATAGGCAATAAATAATACAATATTTAAATTGTTTAAAGTAACCTCAATACCCATCAATAAGCCTTGTGTTCTTGAATTATATACAGACAAATACTCCTGGAATGAAATCATAGGAATATAATTGGATAAATATCCATAATTTGAAAACATATATGCCAAAAAGACAAGTATGATGCAAATCGAACGATCAAAAGGTTTATCTACATACATCAAACAATCGGCAATGACGATAAATAAGATACATGTTGCACTAAAGGAGATATTCTTCATCAAAATCAAACTGAATCCTAACTCAATAAAGATAGGAATCATTTGGTGATGATAAAAAAATTTGAGTTTTGGACGAATGGACACAAAACAAAATAACGCAATAAACATAAATATAGAGATATAAAAAGAACGCATTGGAACATTGGAAAGCGTAGATATATTTTTTATAAAATCGGATGCATAGCCACTTTTTGTCACATGTACCAACGTATAATACATCACAATTGCGGTGTACCACACAGTAAAAAAACTAAAAACCCACATACAGACATAGACAAGCCATACATTATATTTTTTAATATTTTGTATCATTGCCAGCCCTCCGTAGAATAATCTTGAACATTCTCTTTTGTGATGATTTGCACAGGACTCATTTCATTTTTATTCTTAATTGTTTCTTGCGAAAACAACTTATAAATTACCTCCCCAGCCTTTTTTCCAAACGTCTTTGGCGATTGTGCCACAGTCGCAGCCATTTTACCTTCTGCAACCATTTCTTTTGCCTCCGGCGTTCCATCAATGCCATAAACATATTTATCTTTCAACATATTATTTGATGAAAGTGCAGCCATTGCCCCCATTGCGCTTGGATCATTCAAACACATTACAACATCAAATTCGATTCCTTCCTCAATAAAAGATTCCATTTTGGGCATGGCCACCTCTAATTGTCCATCACACTCCATACGCTTGATTACTTTATAGTTCTCATTGGATTGAATGGTATCCTCAAATCCTTTAATACGTAAGTAGCCTGAGCGAGTCGTGGAATGTTGTAAAAGAACAATATTAGCATGATCAAGCTTGCGCATCATATCCTTTGCACATTGAACACCCGCATCATAGTTATCACTCACAATACTATAAGTAACGTTCTTATTATGTTTTACTTCCGTATCCACAATAATCACAGGAATATGTTTTTTATACACAAGTTTTAAATCCTCTTTTAAACCCTCATAATCTACTGGCGTAATCACTAAGGCCTCCACTTGTTGATCCATTAAATATTGAATTTGTTCCTTCTGTTTCTTTAAACTCATAGCTGAATCTAAAGTAATCAATTGATCACCATGTTCCTTTACAACTTTAGATATTTCATCATTGACCACCGAATAGAATGTGTTATTGTAGGTCATATATGTTGCACCGATCTTACGCGGTTCTCGAGAATTATAAATCATATTCGCTTGTGTTATCGTATTGATAAAATAGTTACTTCCAACCGCAAAGGCTAGACAAATCGTTAAACAGAAGATAATATACGCAAATGATTTTGGCTTCTCCATTCAAATCTCCCTTCCTTACAGAAAATGTCGCATTACTGCGACACTTTTTTATAATACTTTTTGTAGAACGTATACAAGGATTGCGATAACAATGGGTACAATAAAAATCATTGAATATCCACGTACAAATTTTGTTTCTAAAGCTTTAAATCCTAAATCATCATAATAGAATCTTTCATCGTTTGTTTTACCAACAACACCTTCTTCTATTAGATTCGAAATTGTATAACTAATTGTTGAAGTAGCATAAGGCAAGTTTTTAAACGCACTTACATCTACCGCACTTTTTTCATCTACTGCACCTCTTTTTTTCAAAGTATCCATGACCATTGAAGCAGCTGTTGCCTTTGCTCCTTTTTTTCTTTTTCTAGACATTTTCTTTCCTACTTTCTATATCTATAGCTTGAGCTACACTCTTTACACACATGCCATATACCTTCAAACTCTCAGGTGCATGATCCATGACATATGTATTCTTTAAGTTTTTTAATATGCATAAGTCATTTTCTCCATCTCCAATAAAAATCGCATCTTCGACAGGTAAATGACAAAAGGCTTCCCATTTGTTTGTACCTTTTTTTGTGATCTCAATATAATCTTTTGAAGTAGCCATTACTTCATAATTTTTAAACAAGTCTCTAAATTGATTCAATAACAAATCTAAGTCATTTTCAACATACATACTTAACTTAGCTAAACCTAAATCTCGTGAATTTAAATATCCCAATATATCTATATTTGAAAATCGTCCTAAACTCGGTTGTTTTTTTTCAAAACTATGAAGTCTTTCTTTTCCATAAGATGAAACAGGATAATAGCGACTTCCTACTTCGTCTGTATAAAACAAATCCAAATTATATTTTAGGATCTCTTTACACATTTGTATTCCATCATCTAAATCAATTAAAGAAGAATACACATTCTGATCTTTATAATAGGCGTTTGCCCCATTATCTGTAATCATATATTCACATGACAATTGATATTTAGAAGCAAGTTCCATACAAAAAGCATGATCTCTTCCTGTCACAAATCCAAATGAATGTTTTTGTGTCCATTGATGAATTGAATTCACGTCTTCTTCTGTAATAGTTCCATTTGAATTCATTAAAGTTCCATCTAAATCGGATAAAAACAACATTATTTATGACGCTCTTTCTTTGCTTTTTTAAATGCTTTTTGTTTTTCCTGTAGCTTTTCACCAATCTTCTTAGTAACTACAATTTTATCACGATTGCTCATTAACACCGTGCAATTATGTGTAATGACACCATTTTTAAATTCAAAATTTGCAAGCATGCGATAACGATAATATGTATCTTCAAAAAAGAAGCCATCTTCTGTAAAATAAACACGACGATGTGTATATGAATCAATAGACAATCCTAAGAATACCAATCCAATACATCCATACGCTAAATAGTAATAATAGGTTTGTCCATTGGAAGCTAATTTTGGTGCCATAAACATTAAAACAAATGCCACAACAGCCATCGCAACCATGACCCATACCCAATATCCACCATCTACCATTGTTTCGTAATGTTTATGTGAATTTTTAAAGTTTTCAAATTCTTTTTTGTAGGCAATTCCACCTTTTAAGCTTTGATAAAAAATGAATGCCATATATCCAACTAATACGACTCCCACTATCACTTTAAAAAATATATTATTTGAATCCATAAATCATTCTCCTTCTTAACCACAATAAGCATTATAGCATCATTTCATGCTATAATAAAAGCATTGTTGGAGGTAGTTTATGGAAGAAAATATGCACGCGTTAATGGAACGTTTAAATAGTTCGAGTCAATTTCTTCAAAGTAATGATATGCGTGTTACAGAAGTACGACATGGTTTTGCGAAAGTAGAAATGATTATTGATGAACAAATTCTAAATATACATGGCTTTGTCCATGGTGGAGCCCTATTCTCTTTGGCAGATACGGTCGCTGGAGCAGCAAGCTTTGCGACAGGAAGAGATAGCGTCACACTTACAGGTACAATCAATTATATTAAGCCTGGTCGTGGTGGCAAATTGATTGGGATTGCACAAGAAATTTCAAGCGGAAGAACAACCGGAGTTTATGAAGTATTTATCTTTAATGATGAAAATGTACTTCTTTCAAGAGCTACATTCACAATGTTTTTCTTAGATTCAGACAAGATGAAAAAAAAGAAAGAGCAGAAATAATGCTCTTTTCATTTACTTAAACGCTCTTTTGAATCTTTCAAAAGGAGATTCAGCTTGCCCAGATTTTAATTCTTCGTATAACTCTCTTTCTCTTCGAGATACTTTACGTGGAATTTCAACCTGAACTTCTACAAATTCATCCCCTTCTCCTGAACGCGATTTTACACCTTTTCCTTTTAGACGGAATTTAGTGTTTGGTTGTGTTCCTTCAGGAATTTTCAATTCAACATCACCATACACGGTTGGAACTTGAATTGTACAACCAATCGTTGCATCAATTGAACTAATTGGAACTTTAATGAAGATATTATTGTCTTCGCGTTTGAAAGTTGGATGTGGTGCAACCATAATTTCGATATATAAATCTCCATTAGGTCCTCCGTTTGATCCTCTTTCGCCTTTTTGTGGAATACGAATCTGTTGACCAGATTGAATTCCTGCTGGAATTTTAATATCCAATTTTACACGACGATGCTCATATCCTTTGCCATGACAATGTGAGCATGCATGTGTAACCTTTTTACCTGTACCATGACAATCCGGACATACACTTTGTTGCTGAATCACACCAAAAGGTGTTCTTTGTTGAGACATAACATATCCAGAACCATGGCATGTAGGACATGTCTGCACATCACTTGGGCTTTCAGCTCCAGATCCATTACAGTGTTTACATGTTTCATCGACATCCAATGAAATCGTTTCTGTTTTGCCAAAAATTGAATCCATGAAATCAATGCGCATCTGCATGTAACGGTCTTGTCCTTGTCGAGGTTGATTGCTTGAACGGCGAGATCCTCCACCGCCAAATCCTCCACCAAAGAACGAACCGAAGATGTCTCCTAAATCTCCAAAGTCTGTGAATCCACCAGAGAATCCACCACCTTGTCCAAAGGCTCCATCCATGCCCGCATGACCAAATTGATCATAGGTAGCACGCTTTTTCTCATCACTTAATACTTCATAAGCTTCATTGATTTCCTTGAACTTATCTTCAGCTCCAGGTTCATGATTTCGATCGGGGTGATATTTCATGGCCAATTTTCGATAGGCCTTTTTAATTTCATCTGGTGTCGCACTTTTACTAACACCAAGCACTTCATAATAGTCACGTTTTTCTGCCATGTGAATCCCTCCATACGATACGAAGAAGTTCTAGCGTGGCTAGAACTTCAAATGTTGCTTATTTATTTTACTTCTCAGTGAATTCACCGTCAACTACATCATCACCTGAATGAGTTTGTGTTGATTGTGAAGTTGCATCACCATTTGGTTGGTTGTACATTGCTTGTCCTGCTTGCATTGCAGCTTTTTCAAGCATGTCTAACTTAGATTTTACTTCTTCCATATTATTTTCATCTAAAGATTTCTGTAGATCATCACGCAATTTCTTAGTTTCTTCAGCTTGTTTTGGATCAATCTTATCTTTATTGTCTTCTAACATTCCATCGATTTGTGCAATGAAACCTTCAGCTTTGTTACGTAAATCAATTTCCTCTTTACGTTTTTCATCTTCAGCCTTGTTATCTTCAGCTTCACGAACCATACGATCGATTTCTTCATCACTCAATCCACTAGAGTTTTGAATTGTGATGTGTTGTTCTTTACCAGTACCCTTATCTGTAGCACTTACATGTACAATACCGTTGGCATCAATATCAAACTTAACTTCGATTTGAGGAACACCACGACGAGCTGGTGCGATTCCATTTAATTGGAAGTTACCTAATTCTTTGTTGTCGTTAGCCATTGGACGTTCACCTTGTAATACACGGATATCTACAGCAGGTTGGTTATCAGCAGCTGTTGAGAAAATCTGTGATTTACTTGTTGGAATTGTAGTGTTACGAGGAATTAATACTGTCATAACTCCACCCATAGTTTCAATACCTAATGATAATGGTGTAACATCTAGTAATAATACGTCATTTACATCACCAGAGATAACTCCACCTTGGATTGCAGCACCCATAGCTACAGCTTCATCTGGGTTTACTGAGTGGTTAGGATCTTTTCCTAATGCTTTACGTACTGCTTCTTGAACAGCTGGAATACGAGTAGATCCACCAACTAATAATACTTCGTCAATATCAGATTTAGACAATTTAGCATCTCTTAATGCGTTTTCAATTGGAATCAATGTACGTTCTACTAAATGTTTAGTCATATCATCAAATTTTGCACGTGTTAATGTTGTATCAAAGTGCAATGGACCAGCTGGACCTGCTGAAATAAATGGCAAACTGATTTGTGTCTGCATTACACCACTTAAATCTTTTTTCGCTTTTTCAGCAGCTTCTTTTAAACGTTGCATAGCCATTGGATCTTGTGACAAGTCAATTGCGTTATCTTTCTTGAATGTATCAACCATCCAGTTTACTAATACGTTATCAAAGTCATCTCCACCTAAGTGAGTGTCTCCATTTGTTGACAATACTTCAAATGTTCCATCTGCTAAATCAAGGATACTAACATCAAAAGTACCTCCACCTAAGTCATAGATCAATACTTTTTCTTCTTTATCTGTTTTATCAATACCATAAGCCAATGCTGCAGCTGTTGGTTCGTTGATAATACGTTCTACTTCTAATCCAGCAATTTTACCAGCATCTTTAGTTGCTTGACGTTGTGCATCGTTGAAGTATGCAGGAACTGTGATAACAGCCTTTGTTACTTTTTCTCCTAAGTAGTCTTCTGCATATGATTTCAAGTATTGAAGGATCATTGCACTAATTTCTTGTGGTGTATATGATTTTCCTTCTGCTTCTACTTTTTCATTCGTTCCCATCAAACGCTTAATTGAACTAATTGTATTTTTGTTTGTGACTGCCTGACGTTTTGCCGCATCACCAATAATACGTTCTCCATCTTTGAACGCAACAACACTTGGTGTTGTACGATTTCCTTCTGGGTTAGGAATTACTTTACAATCTTTACCTTCCATAACCGCAACACAGCTATTTGTTGTACCTAAGTCAATACCAATAATTTTACTCATGATAATTACCTCCCTATTCGCTTACTTTTACTAATGCAGGTCGTAAAATACGATCCTTCAACATATATCCTTTTTGTAATACTTCAATAACCATTCCACTTTCAACGCCTTCTTTTTTCTCTTGCATTAAAGCCTGCATTGTATTGTGATCAAATGGTTTATCGGCTACATCTATTTCCTGTACGCCTTCTTTTTCCAGCACACCTTTCAATTGTTTATGAATCATCTCAAAGCCTTTGACATAATTCTTAATCACTTCATCATCGGTTTGTACTTTCAAAGCCATTTCCATTGAATCAAGAATTGGCAAGATTTCCGTTGCTGGCTGTTGGAAGCGATATTTTCGAGTTGCATCTGCATCTTTCTGTAGACGTTTTTTCATGTTTTCTGTATCTGCATAAGCACGTGCTACATCATTTTTTGCCTTGTCAAGTTCTGCCTTCAAACCTTCAATGATTTCGTCTGAATCAGGTTCTTTCTTTTCTTCAACTACATCTTCAGCTGTTTCTTCAGCTACTTCTTCAACAACTTCTTCTTTTACTTCTTTATTTTCTTCTTTGCTCATCGTTGGCACCTCCTTTATTTTTGTCTGTCCCAAAGACGTCTTCGATGACATTTGACATATAATCCATCAAGGCTACGACCTTGGAATACTGCATTCGATTTGGACCAACAACCATTAATTGTCCTTCCTCATCGCTGTTATAATGGAATTTTGTTGTTAATACCGAACAATCTCCAATTTGTAACAACTCGTTTCTTTCACCAATTTGGATTGCTACATTTCCCTCTTGATCCGTCCATTGGTGGAATAAATTTCCATTTTCCAATATACGCATCATTTGTTTCAACTTGTTAATGTCACTAAATTCTGGCTGATACAACATATTGCTTCGTCCAGAAACCGCAACTTTTTCAGTCGCAAATCGCATAAAGGCTGAAACGAACGCTTCAAACAAAACTTCATGTCGAACAAGTTTTGCCGCCATCATCGGTTCAATTTCTTTCATTTTATCAACAACATTTTCAATTGGCGTTCCCACTAATTGGTCATTTAATAAATCTGTACAATTTTGAATATCCTGCATAGATACATCTGTACCAAATTGGAACACTTTATTTTCTGTATGTCCTTGATCTGTGACAATGATCGCAACAGCACTTTGATTGTTGATTGGAATCAACTGTACATGTTGTAAAGTCTGATGCCTGCTATCAGGTCCTAGAACAACACTCGTTAAATTTGTCATATGTGACAAAATGTCACAGCTTTTTTGAACAACTTCTTCTAACGAATAATGTCTTTCACTAAAGACTTGCTGTAAAGCATTCTTTGTAGAAACATCCAAATCTGCTTCCATAAGATGTTCAACATAGTACCTGTAGCCTTTTTGACTCGGAATTCGACCACTTGAAGTATGTGTCTTCTCTAACAACCCTAACTTCTCAAGTGTCGCCATCTCATTACGGATGGTTGCAGATGAAACTGGGAAATCTAAAAGTTCCATCAAAGTCTTCGAACCAACTGGTTCTGCACAACGAGTGAACTCTTCAACTATTGTTTTAAAGATTATCTTTTGCCGTTGTGTGATTTCCATTGTGAAGACCTCCTTCTAGCACTCATTTTCCTTGTCTGCTATTAGTATATCACAATTTTTAGCACCGTCAACAATTGAGTGCTAAATTTCAAATAAAAAAATAGGGATACGAATATTCGTACCCTCACCATTAAGCTTTCATCAATAGCTTTTTAATTGATTCTTCACTCACTGAGAAGATTGATGCGATATCTTTTACACTGAAACCTTTGTCTAGCATAGTTTGATATACTTCAAATTGATTTAGTTCAATGCCTTGCTTGATACCCATCTGGATTCCTTTGTTTGTCGATTCTTCAAACATTTCATCTAATGCTCTACACACTTTTACATCACCCTTTTCACTTTCCTGGTAGATATTCAATAACTCTTTGTTCTTTGTCACTACATACGCAAAATACAATGCATCACGATTAAACTCTCGATCTAGATCTTCTTTTAAAATCTGTTTTCTATAGATCATACGCAATAGATCAAAAAAGTCCTGTGTTGCTTTTTCACCTGTATTATACTTGTGATTTGTGTTTAGCTCAATCAGATTCAGTTTAAACTCATTGAACATATCTTCAAATCCAGGATGAATGATTTCTAGCTCACTCAATCTTTTAGCCGCATTCCACTTGGATTCACCTACATATAAGACGACTGTTAAAATCATGGGAAGTCTTGTGTACATAGGTACATGCTTCTTAAAGTTTTGTAAGCGTCAAATTTAAAGGTGGTACAAATAAACTGCCGACGAATATATAATAAAGCCATCCTTGCTGGATCACACTTGTGATTTGGCTTCATTAAGGATGGCTTTTATTTCGCTCTTTGATAATGT
>SKEI01000715.1_pt1 | contig 20426 bp, 14 predicted proteins | sample 4826701 | NCBI WGS metagenome assembly SKEI01 (sample SAMN11008813, study PRJNA524170) | human gut metagenome | biome: Human fecal sample; material: Feces; isolation source: fecal sample from pouch patient p2, p6, p7, p14 | host: Homo sapiens | place: Israel: Tel-Aviv | collected 2016-08-31 | reverse complement strand
CGGTGGCCCTGTCGAGCCTGGTGGCGTTAACCCTGACCCCGGCCCTCTGCGCGCTGCTGCTGCGCCCGCGTCCCGCCCGGCCGGCGGCGGTGTGGCGGGCGTTTAACCGTCTTCTCGACGGCACCCGCGACGGCTATGGGCGGCTGGTCGGCCGGATGAACCGCCGCCCCTTGCTGGCGCTGGCGGCGACGGTGGCGGCAGGTGCGCTGGTGGCGTTCAGCTTCACCTCGATGCCGAAAGGCTTCCTGCCGCAGGAAGATCAGGGTTACCTGTTTGCCAGCGTGCAGCTGCCGGAGGCGGCGTCGCTGGAGCGTACCGAAGCGGTGATGGCCCAGGCGCGTAAACTGCTGATGGCTAACCCGGCGGTGGAGGATGTGATTCAGGTGTCCGGGTTCAACATTCTCAACGGCACCAGCGCCTCTAACTGCGGGTTTATCTCGGTAATGCTCAAGGACTGGCATCAGCGGCCGCCGCTGGATGCGGTGATGGCGGATATTCAGCGCCAGCTGCTGTCGCTACCCGAGGCGACGATCATGACCTTCGCGCCGCCGACCCTGCCGGGCCTGGGCAATGCCTCGGGGTTTGATCTGCGCATCATGGCGCAGGCTGGTCAGTCGTCGGCGGAGCTGGAGCAGGTGACGCGGGAGATCCTCCAGCTGGCGAACCAGCATCCGCAGCTGAGCCGGGTGTTTACCACCTGGAGCAGCAACGTGCCGCAGCTGACCCTGACGGTCGACCGCGACCGGGCGGCGCTGCTGGATGTGCCGGTGGCGCAGATCTTCAGCAGCCTGCAGACGGCGTTCGGCGGCACGCGCGCCGGCGATTTCAGCCGTAACAATCGTGTCTATCATGTGGTGATGCAAAATGAGATGCAGTGGCGTGAGCGGGCTGAGCAGATTAGCGAGCTGTACGTCCGCAGCCGCGACGGCGAGCGGGTGCGGCTGAGCAATCTGGTCACCATTACGCCGACGGTGGGGGCGCCGTTTATTCAGCAGTACAATCAGTTCCCGTCCGTGTCGGTGAGCGGTTCAGCGGCCGAGGGGGTCAGCAGCCGCACGGCGATGGCGGCCATGGAGCAGATTTTGCAGGCCCATCTGCCGCCGGGATATGACTATGCCTGGAGCGGGATCTCCTGGCAGGAGCAGCAGACCGGTAATCAGGCGGTGTGGATCGTGCTGGCGGCGGTGGCGATGGCGTGGCTGTTCCTGGTGGCGCAGTATGAGAGCTGGACGCTGCCGGCGAGCGTCATGCTCTCGGTGCTGTTCGCCATCGGCGGAGCGCTGCTCTGGCTGTGGACCGCGGGCTATGCCAACGATGTGTATGTTCAGATAGGGCTGGTGCTGCTGATCGCCCTGGCGGCGAAGAATGCGATTCTGATCGTTGAGTTCGCCCGCAGCCGGCGCGAGGAGGGGCTGTCGATAGTCGACGCTGCGCGAGAGGGGGCTACCCGCCGCTTCCGCGCGGTAATGATGACCGCGGTGTCGTTTATTATCGGTATCATGCCGATGATGCTCGCCACCGGCGCCGGGGCGCAGAGCCGGCGGATCATCGGCACCACGGTATTCAGCGGGATGCTGGTGGCGACGATGGTTGGCATCCTGTTTATCCCGTCGCTGTATGTACTGTTTCAACGTATGCGCGAGTGGGCGCATCGGCGGGGGTAAGCGCGGCGCTACCGGTCGGTAACGGGGATACTCCAGGCTGCAACGACTACCGGGCGGTCCCCTCTCCCTTTGGGAGAGGGGGAGGGTGAGGGTGGGTTTTGCGTTCACGTTGCGTTTGGGCGTGAGCCCCGCCTTATCTGCCGACCTTCGGTTCGCCGATTTCAGCGGGAATCAGCCCTGCTGCACGCCCGTAGATTTCAGGGGCCATACCATAGCGAACAGACTCTGTAGGCCCGGTAAGCGCAGCGCCACCGGGCAAGGACATCGGGCACGGCGGCAATACCTTGCCCGGCCTGTCGTTAATTTATTCACTCTCCTGGCTGGAATGGCCGCCCCCAAACGCGCCCGCTATTTTCTCTCCACCGTTATCATGGTCACGAACGGATGATACTGCCACGGCACGCTGCCGCCTTTGCGGTACATCTTCGACAGGGTGCCGTCGAGATAAAGCATCTGCCGCACGCCAAGCTTTGACTGCGCATAGCAGGCAAAATCGTAAAAGGTGGTCTCGCGATCGCTGAGCATAAACACCACCCGGCCCTGCTTATCGATACCAACCCCGTTGCGCAGCTTGCGCGAACTGGCGGAGGGCTTCAGTCGCCAGTTGATGGCGCCATTTTCAATCAGCATCGGGCCGGACTGCACCGCATAGCGGATGGCGGGAGAGGGTTTGTACGCCGGCAGCGGCACGATTTTCGCCCGGCCGTTTTCCACCAGGAATACGCCGCCGGGGCGGATAAAGAAGTTCCCGCCGCCGGCGGCGCGGTTTACCGGCGTCAGCCGTTTGCCGTCTTCGATATACAGCCCCAGCGGCGCGTAGGCCTTATCGTAAATGCCGCCGTTCATCGCCATCTGCACCCGGCCGTCGCCATCGATACCCGCCAGCAGCGAACGCAGGGAACCCCAGGCTTTGCCGTGCCGATCCTGCCAGTACATCGCAATGCGCTCTTTCTGCGCATCCACCCGATAGCGCTGCAGGGTCAGCGTCGGGTCGGTGAGGGTACAGGCGGCGCTGGCGACGGCGGCCAGGGGCAGCAGCGCCAGAGGGAGCAGGCAACGTAATAACATGGGCAGTCCTTTCTATAGTCTGCGCCGAGTATACCCGCCTCGCTGCCTTATGCCGCCCAAATCTCACAGTGTTTTTGCACCAGCCCGGAAAGCGAACCGCCGTTGGCGATAAAGTCGCGCATCTGCTGCGCCTCGCTGTGCGGCGATTTCGCCTGGCGAACCACCGCCTCCAGCGCTGCCGTCGCCTTCAGCTGATGGGCGAAAGGGGCCAGCCGGTCGGCGAGCTGCAGGATCTCCTGGCGGATGCTGCGCTGCTCCCCGCTGCGCACGTCGGTGAGGGTCCCGTCCAGCCCGTAGCGGCAGGCCTGATAGCGGTTAAAGGGGTACAGCAGATAATCATCAGGCTGGTGCTTAAAAGGACGCTCCGTCAACAGCCAGCAGGCCAGGGTCTGAATAAAGCCGGCGATGGGGATCGCCTGGGCAAGGGTCAAGGGGGTGTCCATCACCCGCACCTCGACGGTACCAAACTGCGGGCTGGGGCGAATATCCCAGTGCAGATCCTTCATGCTATCGATCATGCTGGTGTAGCTCAGCTGGCGGAACAGGCGACGAAACCCCTGCCAGTCGGCCACCCACGGCATCGGACCGTTGTCGGGATAGGAGGAGAAGCGGTTCAGGCGTGAACAGGCGAAGCGGCTGTCGGTGCTGTCAAACCACGGTGAGGCGGCGTTAAGGGCGATGAAGTGCGGTACAAAGCGCGACAGGCCATGCAGCAGATAGATGGCGTCGTCGCCGCTCTGGCAGCCGACGTGCACATGCTGGCCAAAGACCGTCGCCTGCTGTGCCAGATAGCCAAAATGCTCGACGGTTTTGACATAGCGCGGGTTATCGCTGATTTGCTGGCGCTGCCAGGCATGAAAGGGGTGGGAACCGCCGCCGCAGATCTGCAGATGATGGCGCAGCGCCGCGCGCTGGACCGCCTGCTGGATGGCGCTGAGCTGGATTTGCGCATGGCTGATGTCGCGGCACACCCCGGTGGCGATCTCCAGCATGCTCTCGGTGATGTCATGTTTGGCTTCTCCCACGGTCAGCTCATGCTGGACGTCGGCAATCAGCGTCGAGGCATCCTGGCTGAGGTCGTAACCCGGCGGGGTCACCACCGGCAGCTCCAGTTCGATACCGAGGGTAAAAGGATCGGAGCGGTGAAAATCGGCTAAAGGCATAGTCTCTCCCGGTCGATGTGTTCCCTGAAGTATAGAAGGGATTGATCCCGACGGAGAATACGCGGCGGCGGTGGACGGGGGATGAATAAAAAGTGACGCAGAGTGATTATTTGAAATTTGCCATATAGCGGCTGGTGCAATTCTGCAACATATTTCCCGCTGGCGGTGCGGCGGAATAAGATGCAATTATTTTCCCATAATTATCATGGTGATAATATAAGTCATTCTTATTTTACCGGTCGGTTTTGGCCTATTTTCGTCCGCGTAAGAGCTGGTACGCATTTTGCCTGTTAATCCGTGACACTTTATTTAACAGGGATCATGTGATGCACAAAAAGACGTTATTTTCGCGTGCCGGTCGTCTCGCCGTGGCGGTGAGCGGCGCACTGGCCCTGGCGGGCGCCGCCTTACCTGCCAACGCCTCCACGCTGCGGATCGCCATGACCGCCGCGGATATTCCGTTAACCCTTGGCCAGCCGGATCAAGGCTATGAGGGCAACCGCTTTACCGGCATCCCGCTGTACGACGCGCTGGTGGAGTGGGATCTGTCGCAAGGTGAAAAGCCCAGCGGTCTGGTGCCGGGGCTGGCGACCGAGTGGCACATCGATCCGCAGAACACCAGCCGCTGGATTTTCACCCTGCGTCCGGGGGTGAAGTTTCATGATGGGACGGAGGTGAACGCCGACGCCATCGTCTGGAACGTGGATAAGGTGCTGAATAAAGCGGCGCCGCAGTACGCCCCGGGTCAGATCGGCAACACCCTGTCGCGCATGCCGACCCTCACCGGCGCAGAGAAAATTGACGACCACACCGTGGCGCTGACCACCTCGGAACCGGATGCGCTGCTGCCGTACAACATCACCAACCTGTTTATCGTCTCGCCGACGGCGTGGCAGAAGCAGTATGACGCGGTGCCGGCCAGCGTGAGAGATAGCGCCGCGCGCAGCAAACAGGCGTGGACCGCCTTCGCCGCCCACGCGGTGGGTAGCGGCCCGTTCAAACTGGAGAAGCTGGTGCCGCGTCAGCAGCTGATCCTCGATAAAAACCCCGACTACTGGAACAAAGATCGCATTCCCCGGGTGGATAAAGTGGTGCTGATCCCCTTGCCGGAGGCCAACGCCCGTACCGCGGCGCTGTTGTCGAAGCAGGTGGACTGGATTGAAGCCCCGGCGCCGGACGCCATCGATCAGATCAAGTCTCAGGGTTTTCACCTCTACGCCAACACCCAGCCGCATCTGTGGCCCTGGCAGTTCTCCTTTGAAAAAGGATCGCCGTGGCAGGACATCCGCGTGCGCAAAGCGGCCAACTTGTGTCTGAACCGTGCTGAGCTGAAGAGCTACCTCGGCGGCTATATGACCGAGGCCACTGGGGTCTACGAGGCTGACAGCCCGTGGCATGGCAAACCCACCTTCCAGATCAAATATGACCCGGACGCCGCCCGCCAGCTAATGACCGCGGCCGGATACAGTGCCAGCAAACCGCTGCACGTCACGGTGGCTACCTCGGCCTCCGGCTCCGGGCAGATGCAGCCCTTGCCGATGAACGAGTATATCCAGCAGAGCCTGAAGAGCTGCTTCTTCAATGTGGATATCAAAGTGGTGGAATGGAACACCCTGTTTACCAACTGGCGCCGGGGCGCCCGGGACCCCTCGGCGAAAGGGATCGATGCGAGCAACGTCAGCGCCGCGGTTAACGATCCTTACTTTGGCCTGATCCGCTTCTCGACGGCCAAAGCGTTTCCGCCGGTGGCGACCAACTGGGGTTACTTTTCCACGCCGGAGACGGAGAAGCTGGCCGCCGCCGTCAAGCACGCCTTTACCCCGGCGGAGATGAACAAAGCGGCCGGTGAGTTGCACGCCGCGCTGGTGGATCAGGTGCCATTCCTGTTTGTCGCCCACGACGTCGGGCCGCGTGCGATTTCCCCTGCGGTGACCGGGGTGGTGCAACCGCAGAGCTGGTTTATCGACCTCAGCCTGGTGAGCAAAAAAGAGTAATCGCGAAAGGGGCGACCGATGATCAATACGCTGCTATACCGCATTCTGCTGGCTATCCCCACCATGCTGGGGGTGGCGGTGATCTGTTTCATGCTGGTGCAGATCGCCCCGGGCGACCCGCTGGTGTCGGTGATGCCGCCGGACGCCTCGGAGGCGCTGCGTCAGACATTAATGCAGGCTTACGGCTTTGATAAGCCGCTGCCCCTGCAGTTTATCCACTGGCTGTGGCGGGCGCTGCACGGCGACCTTGGTATGTCGGTCGCCACCGGCCGCCCGGTGATAGACGAAGTGATGACCGCGGTGGCTTACTCTCTGCGCCTGGCGCTGCTGGCGACGGCGATCGGTTTTGTCCTCGGCAGCCTGTTCGGCTTTGTCGCTGGCTATTTTCGCAACAGCGTCATTGACCGTCTGGCCTCGGTATTGTCGGTGTTTGGCGTCAGCGTGCCGCACTACTGGCTGGGGATGCTGCTGGTGATCCTCTGCAGCGTCAAGTTCGCGCTGCTGCCGGCCACCGGCGGCGGGCCGATAGGCGAGGTGGGCTGGCAATGGGACTGGGCGCACCTGCAGTTCATGCTGCTGCCGGCCCTCACCCTGTCGGTGATCCCGACCGGGATTATCGCCCGCACCGTGCGCTCGCAGGTGGCCGATATCCTCAGCCAGGAGTTTATCGTTGGCCTGCGCGCCCGCGGGCTCAACGAGTCGCGCATCTTTGTCCATGTCATGAAAAATGCCGCGCCCACCGCGCTGGCGGTGATGGGGCTGCAGGTGGGCTATCTGATGGGCGGCTCGATCCTTGTGGAGACCGTTTTCTCCTGGCCGGGAACCGGATTGCTGCTCAATACCGCCATTTTTCAGCGCGACCTGCCCCTGCTGCAGGGCACCATCTGGGTGCTGGCGCTGTTTTTCGTGCTGCTCAACCTGCTGGTGGATATTCTGCAGACCACCCTCGACCCGCGTATTAAGAGGAGCTGACCATGGTGGATACAGCAACGACGAAAGCGGTCCCGGCCGCAGCGGCCCACGCTTCCCGGCAAGGTTACTGGCGCGGCGTGCTGCGCCGCCTACTGCGCGACCCCGGCGGGGTGGTGGTGGGCGTGGTGATCCTCCTGCTGCTGGCCCTGGCGCTGTTCGGTCCGTGGCTTATCGTCAAAGATCCCTATCAAACGTCGATGTTCCTGCGCCTGAAACCCATCGGCAGCGACGGCTTCCCGCTGGGCTCGGATGAGCTGGGACGCGACATGCTGTCGCGGCTGATCCTTGGCACCCGACTGTCGCTGTTTATGGGAATTGTCCCGGTGGTGTTCGCCTTTTTTATCGGCGGGGCCATCGGGATTATCGCCGGCTATACGGGCGGCAAAACCAATACCGTGATTATGCGCACCGTGGATGTGTTCTATGCCTTTCCCTCCGTCCTGCTGGCGATTGCGCTGTCGGGAGCGTTGGGGGCGGGCATCGGCAATGCGCTGTTGTCGCTGACCCTCGTGTTTGTCCCGCAGGTGGCGCGGATTGCCGAGAGCGTGACCGCCCAGGTGCGGCATATGGACTATATCGACGCCGCCCGGGCCACTGGCGCCAGCGCGTTGACCATTATCCGCGTCCAGGTGTTGGGCAACGTGCTCGGGCCGAGCTTCGTCTGCTCCACCGGGCTGATTTCGGTGTGCATGATCCTCGCCTCCGGCCTGTCGTTTCTCGGCCTCGGCGTGCGGCCGCCGGCGCCCGAGTGGGGGCTGATGCTCAATACGCTGCGCACGGCAATCTATACCCAGCCGTGGGTGGCCGCCCTGCCGGGCCTGATGATTTTTATCACCTCCATTTCGTTCAATATCCTCGCGGACCGCCTGCGTGCGGCAATGGCGATTAAGGAGTAAGCGATGCAACCCTTTATCAATATCGACCTTGGCGGGCCGGCGCAGCCGCTGCTGAAGGTCAATCACCTGCTGAAGTACTTTCGCGGCGGCAAAGGCCGGGAGGTGGTGCAGGCGGTGGACGATATCAGCTTCACGGTGATGAAAGGCGAAACCCTGGGGGTGGTCGGCGAGTCGGGCTGCGGCAAATCGACCACCGCCCGGCTGCTGATGCAGTTGCTCACCCAGGACAGCGGCGAACTGATCTTCGACGGACAGGGGGTCGGCTCGTCACGTCTGCCGCTGAAAGCCTACCGTCGCCAGGTGCAGATGGTCTTCCAGGATAGCTATGCTTCGCTCAATCCGCGCCTGACCATGGAGGAGAGCATCGCCTTCGGCCAGCGCGTCCACGGCGTCAGCGCCAGAGAGGCCAGCGAATATGCCCGCTATCTGCTGGCGCACGTTGGCCTTGAGCCGGCGCGCTTTGCCGACCGCTACCCGCATGCGCTCTCCGGCGGCCAGCGGCAGCGGGTGAATATCGCCCGCGCGCTGGCGATGAAGCCGCGGCTGGTGATCCTCGATGAGGCAGTGTCGGCGCTGGATAAATCGGTGGAAGCCCAGGTGCTGCAGCTGCTGCAGGAGCTAAAACGGACTCTTGAGCTGACCTACGTGTTCATCAGCCACGATCTGCACGTGGTTCGCTGGCTGTCGGATCGGATCCTCGTCATGTACCTTGGCGAAGTGGTGGAGATTGGCCCGGCGGAGCAGCTGTTTACCGCCTCCGCCCACCCCTATACCCGGGCGCTGTTAAGCTCGATGCCCTCCATGGACCCGGAAAACCGCACCCTGACCTCGCCGCTGAGCGGCGATCCCCCCAGCCCCATCGCGCCGCCGAGCGGCTGCCGCTTTCACACCCGCTGCCCGCATGCGAAGGCGGTCTGCGCCGAGGTGAAACCGCGGCTGGAGGCGGTCGGGGAGGGGCACCAGAGCGCCTGCCTGATGGCGCAGCCGGCCTCGCCCTGGCATCAAAGCATCTCCCTTAAGGAGGTCAGCCATGTCGGATAACGCCTTTGTCCATGTGCGCGACCTGCGGGTCGTCTTTCGCCGCGACGGACAGACCATCAACGCGGTCAACGGGGTCTCCTTTGAGGTACAAAAGGGGGAGGTGATGGCGCTGATTGGCGAGTCGGGTGCCGGCAAGAGCGTGACCCTGCGGGCGCTGATGCGCCTGCACCCGCCAGGGAGCAGTGAGCTCTCCGGCACCCTGCAGGTGGGGGACGACGAGGTGCTGACGATGAGCGCCAGCCAGCTGCGGCGCTATCGCGGCGGACGCTGCGCGATGATTTTTCAGGAGCCGCTGCTGGCCTTCGATCCGGTCTACACCGTCGGGCAGCAGATTATTGAAGGGCTGCGCCGCCACGAAGGGCTGTCGCGCCAGGCGGCCCGGGACAGGGCGCTGGAGGCCCTGCGCCAGGTGCGCATTCCCAGCCCCGAGCGGCGGCTGGATGCTTACCCGCACGAGATGTCCGGCGGAATGCGCCAGCGGGCGATGATCGCCCTTGCGCTCTCCTGTAACCCGCAGCTGCTGCTGGCGGATGAGCCGACCACCGCCCTCGACGCCACGGTGCAAATCCAGATCCTGATCCTGCTGCGCGAGCAGCAAAAGCAGCGCGGGCTGTCGATCGTGTTTGTGACCCACGATATCGGCGCCGCGGTGGAGATCGCCGACCGGGTGGCGGTGATGTACGCCGGGCGGATCGTCGAGGAAGCGTCGATGAGCGAGATCCTGCGCCACCCGCGCCATCCTTATACCCAGGTGCTGCTGGGCAGTCGGCCGAAAGAGGGGCTTAAGAAAGGTGATGCCCTGCACTGCATTCCCGGCGCGCCGCCGGATCTGGCGCGCTTGCCGCCCGGCTGCGCCTTTGCCGAGCGCTGCCCGCACCGTCGCCCGGTCTGTGAGCAGAGTCTGCCGCCGACGGAATCCGTCGCGGAACGCCACGCGGTGAGTTGCCACCGCTGGCGCGAGCTGGCGATTGACGCTAACGCCCAGGCCCTGGCCGTCTGATCGGCGGCAAAAAACCATACAGGATGAAGACCAGGCGTTGATAGCGCATTTCCACCGCCGGTTACGCTGGCGGCGACCTTGATGTCAGGAGACCACCATGAGCAGTGATGTACTTTTTACCCCCGCGACCGACACCACCGGCTGGCGCATCAATGGCGACCGCCTGTGGGCGTCGTTAATGGATCTCGCGCAGATCGGCGCCACGCCGAAGGGCGGCTGCCGCCGTCTGACCCTCACCGATCTCGACCGCCAGGGGCGGGACAAGGTAATAGGCTGGGCGCGGGAGGCCGGGATGAGCGTCACCATCGATAAAATAGGCAATGTATTTATGCGCCGGGAAGGCCGCAACCCCGGCCTGCCGCCCATCGTCTCCGGCAGCCATATCGACACTCAGCCCACCGGCGGCAAATTTGACGGCAACTACGGCGTGCTGGCGGCGCTGGAGGTGGTGCGCACGCTCAACGATCTGCAGATTGCCACCGAGGCGCCGATTGAGGTGGTGTTCTGGACCAACGAAGAGGGGTCGCGCTTTGTGCCGGTGATGATGGGCTCTGGGGTCTTTGCCGGCGTCTTCCCGCTGGAGGAGACCTGGGCCGTCACGGATAAAGAGGGTGTCAGCGTCGGCGAGGCGCTGGAGCAGATCGGCTATATCGGCGAGCAGACCCCGGGGGACCATCCCATCGGCGCCTATTTTGAGGCGCACATTGAGCAGGGGCCGATTCTCGAAGATGAAGCGAAAACCATCGGTATCGTGCAGGGCGGGCGGGGGATCCGCTGGTACGACTGCGTGGTCACCGGCCAGGCCTCGCACGCCGGACCCACGCCGATGCGCCTGCGTCAGGATGCCCTGCAGGTGGCGACCCGCATTATGCAGGAAGTGGTGGCCATTGCCGGGCGCAGCGAAGAGGGACGCGGCACGGTCGGTAGCGTGCAGGTGTGGCCCAACAGCCGCAACGTGGTGCCCGGGGAGGTCACCTTCTCCATTGATATGCGCAATCTCAGCGATGCGCTGGTGGACGAGATGGATCGCCAGCTGCGGGCGTTTATCGCGGAGGTTGAGCGGGAGAGCGGTCTGCAGGTGGCCCTGAAGCAGGTAAGCCACTATCCGGCGGCGCCGTTCGATGCCGAATGCCAGCAGGCCATTGCCGATGCCGCGCAGCGGCTGGGCTATCCGGCGCGGCCGATCGTCTCCGGCGCCGGGCATGACGCAGTGTATATGAGCTACCTGGCGCCCACCGGGATGATTTTTATCCCCTGCAAGGACGGGATCAGCCATAACGAAATTGAGTATGCCTCGCCGGAGCACGGCGCCGCCGGCGCCAACGTGCTGCTGCAGGTGATGCTTCAGTACGCGCGGCCGGTGTAGACGGTCGTCCTCCCCGGCGACGCGACCTCCAGCCGTTTATCATGCTATAGCCCGGGTAAGGCGGTTACGCCGCCGCGACCCGGGACGGCGGATGACGGGGCGGTCAATCACGGCTCGGGCTCCCTGCGCCAACCCGCTGGCGGCCAAATTTGCGCGAGCCCACCACGCACCGCACCACGCCCAGCGTGACCGCCAGCATCAAGGGGCTGACGGTTTCGTGCAACAGCGCCGCCGACAGGCCAAGCCCGAAGAACGGCTGCAATAGCTGGAGCTGGCCGACGGCGGCGATCCCGCCCGCGGCCAGCCCTTTGTACCAGAAGATGAAACCGATCAGCATGCTGAACAGCGACACATAGCCGAGCGCCGCCCAGGAGGAGGCCGAGATGGCATGCCAGGACGCGGGCTGAACCAGCAGCGAGGCGGGGAGCATCAACGGCAGGGCTATCACCAGCGCCCAGCAGATCACCTGCCAGCCGCCGAGCTCCCGCGTCAGCTTCGCCCCTTCCGCATAGCCGAGGCCGCAGACGATAACCGCCGCCAGCATCAGCAGATCGCCGCTGAGCGAGGCCGCCGCATTTTGCGTCAGGGCGAATCCCACCACCAGCAGGCTGCCCAGCAGCGAAAAGATCCAGAAAGCCCGCCGCGGGCGTTCGCCGCCGCGCAGTACGCCAAAGAGGGCGGTCATCAGCGGCAGCAGGCCAATGAACACAATCGAATGCGCCGAGGTGATGCGCTGCAGGGCCAGCGCCGTGAGTAGCGGAAAGCCGAGCACCACCCCGGATGAGACGATGATCAGGGACACAAGCTGCGCCAGGCGCGGGCGTTTCTGGCGAAAGCCCACCAGCAGCGCGATGGCAAGCAGCCCGGCGATAGAGGCGCGCAGAAAGGTCAATAACAACGGATCCATATCCTGCACCGCCAGCCGCGTCGCGGGCAGCGAACCGCTGAAAATGATCACCCCCAGTAAACCATGAAGCCATCCGGACCAGGGACCGGGCGCCGATTTATCCAGTGCTGAATCTACCACGTTAACCTCGCGTTATCTGATTGGGCTGCGCCCGCTTGAGCATCGTCAGCGGCGATGGTAATGTGGCCAATCTAATACAATCAAATTATTGTCATAGATACATTTCACGATGAAAGCCCGATATAAAGCCGTTGTCGACCGATATGCGCAGGCGATCCGCAGCGGGCAGCTGCCCGCCGGCACCCGTCTGCCGACGCACCGTACCCTTGCCGCCGGGGAGCGCATCTCGCTGGCCACCGCCACGCGCGTCTATCGTGAACTGGAAGAGATGGGGTTGGTCAGCGGCGAAACCGGCCGCGGCACCTTCGCGCGCGACCTCTCGCTGCCGCCGGGGCATGGGGTCGATCAGCAGGTGGTGGCCGCCGATGTCGTGGATCTCAATTTCAACTACCCTTCGCTGCCGGAGCAGGGCGATGCGCTGCGCGAGGCGCTCAGGCAGCTGGCGATGGCGGGCGATATTGACTCGCATCTGCGCTATCAGCCTCACGCCGGGCGGCTCGCCGAGCGGGACATTATCGCCCGCCATTTGACCTGCCAGCACTTTGCGCCGGACGCGGAAAATGTCCTGATCGTCAACGGCGCACAGCACGGGCTGGCGGTGACCGTCATGGGGCTGTTACGACCGGGGGATGTGGTGGCGGTGGATGCGCTGACCTATTCGGGCTTCAAGGTTCTGGCGGCGCTGTATCATCTGGAGCTGGCGGCGATCCCCTGTCGACCGGAGGGACCGGACCTGCAGGCGCTTCAGACGCTGTGCCAGCAGCGGCGGGTGCGGGCGGTGTATACCATGCCGACGCTGCACAATCCGCTGGGCTGGGTGCTCAACACCGGGCAGCGACAGGCGCTGGCCGATCTCGCGCGCCAGCACGATCTGCTGATTATTGAAGATGCCGCCTATGCCCGGCTGGTGAGCCATCCGCCGCCGCCGGTGGTCAGCTATGCGCCGGAAAGAACGGTGTATGTCACCGGATTTTCAAAAAATATCGCCACCGGACTGCGCGTGGGGGTGGTGATTTCTCCGCCGCGCTATCGGCCGGAGATTGAGCGCGCCATCCGGGCCACGACGTGGAATACGCCGACGCTGATAAGTTCGCTGATCTGCGCCTGGATTGAAGATGGCACGGTGGCGCGCTTTGAAACGCAGAAACGCCAGGATGCGCGACAGCGACAGCAGATGGCCCGCGAGGTGCTTTGTGGGCTTCCCGTCGTCAGTCATCCCGATTCGTACTTCGTCTGGCTGCCGCTGGGTGAAGAGAGCCGGGCCGATCGACTGGCGAATGCGCTGATGGAACGCCGTATTTCGGTGTCGACCGCCGAGCCGTTCTGCGTCTCCACCACGATCCCGCAGGCGCTGCGCATCGCGCTCGGATCGGTGCCTTTCGACAGTCTGCGCCCGGCGCTGCTCAGCGTGCGCGACGCCGTTGAGTATGAACAATACCGCTAACCCATCTGCTCCAGCTGGCCGCGCAGGACCTCCACCCCCTGGGCGATGGCGTCGGGGTTAATGGCGTGGAATCCCATGCGAAAATAGTTATCCGGCGGCGCGGTGCTGAGAAAATGGCGCGCCCCGGGCTCAATCAGCACGCCGGCGTGGGCGGCGCGCCAGGTGAGTTGCTGGGTGTTGATCTGCGCCGGGGTCTGCAGCCAGAAGGCGTTAGCATGCTCGCTCCCCGCCAGCGCGCGACACGACGGCAGATAGCGCTGCAGGGCGGCATGCAGGCGTTCCCAGCGCTGGGCGGAGTCATAGTGGTAGCGCCGCAGATGGGTTTCATAATGGCCCTGGGCAAGGAAGTGGGCCATCTGGTACTGAATGTTGGTCGGCGGATGGCGATAGACCAGCCGGCGCAGGGCGCGCGCCTCGTCAATCAGGTCCGGGTCGGCGACCATAAACCCCAACCGCAGCCCCGGTGACAGCGCTTTTGACAGGCTGCTGACATACACCACCCGGCCGCTGCGATCGCTGGCTTTCAGCGCCGGCAGCGGGTTGAGGGTAAAGTTACTCTCCGAGTCATAATCATCTTCAATAATGACCGCGTCATGGCGGGCGGCATGCTCCAGCAGCTGGCGACGCCGCGCACTGCTCATGGTCACCCCGGTGGGCACCTGATGGCCTGGTGTGACATAGTAGTAATCGCAGGGACGCTCATTAAGCACGATCCCCTCTTCATCCACCGGGTGCGGCACCACCTCGGCGTCGGCGAGCAGAAAGGTGTTGATGGCTTCGCGGAAGCAGGGGTTTTCGACGCCAATGCGGGTGGTGGAAGAGAGCAGCAGTCGGGTCAGCAGGTAGAGCGCATTTTGCGAGCCAAGGGTGATGAGAATTTCATCCGGCGCGGCGACAATGCCGCGCTTGGGCAGCACCCGGGTACGGATCTGCTCGATCAGCATCGGCACATCCTGGTCAATATGGTCGATGACCCACGCCGGGTCGCGCACCCCGCCGTGCAGCCAGTTCGCCGCCGAGCGCCAGGTGGCCAGCGGGAATTGCCGGGTATCGGGCTGGCCGTAGATAAACGGGTAGCGGTAGTGCATCCAGCCCGCCGGTTTGAGGATCGACTCCTGCTGGCTGGGGGTCATCTGCAGCCGGTCGCCCCAGCGTGGTGCAGCCGCTTCGCGCTGCGGTGCACTCTCGACGGCGGCAGGCGAAGCTTCATGATAGTCGGGATGCAGGTAGTAACCGCTGCGTGGGCGGCTAATCAGGTAGCCCTCGTTGACCAGACTTTCAAACACCAGCGCGGTGGTGTTGCGCGAGACGCGAAGCTGGCTGGCCAGCTGGCGACAGGAGGGCAGCGGGGTGGCGGCGGCGAAGATCCCGCTGAGAATGGCATTCACCAGCGTCTCTCGCACCTGTTCCTGCAAACCGCGGCCAGGCTGAAAATCAACGTGTAACAGGTGACGGATCATACGGGGCTCCTCTGGCAATAACGCATTGCGACCACCCGTTACACTCAGCAAATTCCATACCACCCTGCCGCCATCTGACACAGCGATGCGGCCCATCTGGCTCTATACGGAATTGAAAAACGCTCCCACATTAAAAACGTATTCAGCCGCCGTGGACCGGAACGTCCCCGGCCACTATTTTGCAGAAACCTTTTCGCGTTCTGGAATGAACCCGTCTGGCCAATCCATCAGGGGTGAAATAATGAAAAAATCATTGGCATCAATGTGTCTGAGCGCTGTATTAACGGTCGCTTTTTCTTATCACGCCGTCGCGGCCGATCTTCCGGAAATAGAAAAATCCGGCACCCTTAAAGTGGCGACGGAAGATGATTATGCGCCATTTAACTTTATGAATAATGGCCAGGCCGATGGCTTTAACAAAGATATGCTTGAGGAATTACGTAAGTACGCCAAATTCCATGTCGACCAGAGCATATTACCGTGGACCGGATTATTAGCGGCTGTCTCCACCGGGCAATACGATATGGCCTTAACCGGGGCGGTTATTACCGATGAGCGGCTGAAGGTCTTTGATTTCACCCCACCGTGGGCCTCCGCGCAGCACTATTTCGTCAAACGCGCTGGCGATACCTCGCTAAATACCATTGCCGATCTCAGCGGCAAAAAAGTGGGGTTACAGGCCGGGAGCGCGCTGCTGGCGCGTTTGCCGGAGCTGAAGGCGATGCTGGAGAAGACCGGCGGCAAGCTGGGGCCGGTGGTGGAGTATCCCTCCTATCCGGAAGCCTACGCCGACCTGGCGAATAAGCGACTGGATTACGTGATTAACGTCGTCATCTCGGTAAACGACCTGGCGAAAGCCAAACCGAAGGTCTTCGCCAAAGGGCTGGCCGTCTCCGGACCGGGGTATATGGCGTGGCCGATCCCGAAAAACTCGCCGCAGCTGCTGGCCTATATGACCAGGTTTATGAACCACATGAAGGAGACCGGCAAGCTCGCCGAGCTGCAGAAAAAATGGTTCGGCGAAACCTATGACAACCTGCCGACCGAGGCGATCACCAGCCCGGAACAGTTTCACAAACTCGCCGGACTGTAATATTCCGCGGCGGGCGACCGCCGCCTGTTGTTGAGAAGGAGGGCCTCATGGATGCAATTTCCTGGCAGTTATTAATCGAAGGCGCATGGACGACCCTCTGGATTTCGGCCATCGCTATCGCCTTCGGGGTGGTGGCTGGCCTGCTGATCGCCCTGGTACGGATGCTGCGCCTGCCGGTGATCGACCAGCTGCTGGTGGTCTATATCAGTCTGGCCCGCGCGACGCCGCTGGTGACGCTGGTGCTATTTCTGTTCCTTTCCCTGCCCACGATGGGCATTAACCTCGACAAGAACGTGGCCGCCATCGTGGCGCTGACGCTTAACACGTCGGCGTTTAACGCTGAGATCTGGCGCAATGCCTTCCGCACCTTTCCGCGCGAACAGCGGGAGGCGGCGGAGTCGGTAGGGATGCGCCGCTGGACCTACTTCCGCTACATCATGCTGCCGCAGATGTGGATCGAGAGCCTGCCGGCGCTGGTCAATGAGATGTCCTTTTTGATCAAAGGTAGCCCGGCGATCGCCGTGATTGGCGTGGTGGATCTCACCCGGGTCACCAACCGTATCTCCTCGGTCACCTACGAGCCGCTGTCGCCGATCCTCGCCGCCGGCCTGCTGTATGTGGCGATCATCGGCTGTTTGTTGAAGCTGCAGGGTATCGCGGAACGTAAAGCCAGGCGTCTGGCGCGCTAGGAACGGGAGGCATTATGAATCAGTGGGGCGTTATCTGGTCGGTTCGCGATAGCTTTATTGCCGGGTTATTCGCGACCCTCGAACTGTTTATTACCGCCGCCCTGGCGGCGCTGATTATCGGTATTGCGCTGTGCTATTTTAGCGAATATCAAAAGAAAGTGATTAACCGGATTATTATTGGTTTCGTCAGCCTGATGCGCGCGATCCCTTTTTTGATCCTCGCTTATCTTCTGTATTACGGACTGCCGCAGCTCGGTATTAGCATGGAGCCGTGGACCGCCGGTTTACTGGCCCTGATTATTTATCATGGCGCCTATTTCTTTGAAATATTGCGCAGCCAGCGGCGGGTATTTTCCGGCGGATATATTGAAGCGGCGATTGCTCAGGGCTTTTCTCGCTATGCCATTTTTCGGCGGATTATTTTACCCAATATCGTCTCTTCCGCCTTACCGCTGATCGGCAATCAGCTGATTATTTGCCTGAAGGACACCGCTTTCCTGAGCATTATTACCGTTCAGGAGATCACCGCCGCTGCCAACAGCGTCCAGGCGACCTATTTTATTCCGTTTAACGCCTTTATCGTCGCCATTGGGCTTTACTGGGCGATCAGCATTCTGCTGGAGCTGCTGATTAAGCGCCTGACCGCCTGGGGAGCCAAAAGAGGAATGAGCCATGCCTGAGTCTATTGCCGTAAGCGTCAAAAACGTCTCCAAACAGTTCGATAATGTGGAAGTCCTGCGGGATATTAACCTGACGGTGGAGAAGGGGACCGTGGTGAGTATTCTCGGCTCGTCCGGGTCGGGAAAATCCACCCTGTTGCGCTGTATGAACTGGCTGGAACAGCCGGACCGCGGTGAAATTCATATCGGCGGTCAGCGGCTGGGGATTGATGAACAGCGCGGCCGGGCGATGTCGCACCGCCAGCTGGCCAAAATCCGCGAGCGGGTGGGGATGGTCTTTCAGAGTTTTAACCTGTGGCCGCATCTGACCGTGCAGCAGAACGTCAGCGAGGCGCTGCTGCGCGTTAAGGGCATGAAACGAGACGAGGCGAAGGCCATGGCCATGCAGCAGCTGGAGAAAGTGGGCATGGCGCACAAAGCCGATGTTTACCCGATCACTCTCTCCGGCGGGCAGAAGCAGCGGGTGGCGATCGCCCGTTCGCTGGCGATGTCGCCGGAAGTTATTCTCTTCGATGAACCGACCTCGGCGCTGGATCCGGAGCTGGTTAATGAGGTGTTGGGGGTAATGAAAGCCCTCGCCGCCGAGGGTTACACCATGGTAGTGGTGACCCACGAGATGGATTTTGCCCGCCAGGTGTCCAACGAGGTGGTGTTTCTGGAGAAGGGACTGCTGATTGAGAAGGCGCCGCCGGAGAAGTTCTTCACTCAGCCTGACTCCGAACGCGTCAGGCAGTTTCTGCAAAGCAGCCGTTAGTCCGGCCTGCATTCCCTGCCGGCAGCGCCGGCAGGGGATGCGTCGGGTTTCGCTTAATCCCGATCGATGGCGAACGGCTGCCATGCCTGGCGCACCGGCATCACCTCCACCCGGTTAATGTTCATATGCGCCGGCAGCGTGGCGATATAAAACATCTGCTCGGCGATATCGCGCGCGCTCAGCGGCGTGGTGCCGTGATAGAGCTTATCCGATGCTGCCTGGTCGCCCTTAGTACGCACCAGGGTAAATTCGGTCTCGGCAATCCCCGGCGCCAGATCGGTGACCCGCACGCCGGTGCCAAGCAGATCGCAGCGCAGGTTATAGCTGAACTGCTTCACAAACGCCTTGCTGGCGCCATACACATGGCTGCCGGGATAGGGCCACTGCCCGGCGATCGAGCCGATATTGATAATACTCGCCCCGGCGCCATGGCGGATCAGCGTCGGCAGCAGGGCGTGGGTTACTGTCACCAGACCGGTGACGTTGGTGTCGATCATCGTTTTCCAGTCCTCCAGCGCCACCTCCTGTGCCGGCAGCGGCGACAGCGCCAGCCCGGCGTTGTTGATCAGGGTGGTGATATCGGCGAAATCGGCGTGCAGCGACGCCACGGCGGCAGCCACCGCCTCGCTGTCACGAACGTCAAGCTCAATAATATGCACCGGCACCCTGGCGGCGAGTCTGTCCTGCAAGGCCTTCAGTCGCGGATAGCGGCGCCCGCTCAGCACCAGCGACCAGCCCGCGTCGGCAAACACCTGCGCTGCCGCTTCGCCAAAACCCGAGGTCGCCCCGGTGATAAACACTACGTTGCTCGTTGCCATCTCATTCTCCTGTGCGGTTGTCCCTTCACTATAAAAACGCCGGACGACAAGGCACAGGGCCAGACGACGGCCGGGGATGTGACACCGTGTCACATCGTTATGCGCGCACTGGCTCTATCCGATTTGCGCGGCCAAGGCCAATGATGAAGCCAACCACTACGACATGAGAGAGGGCAGGGTATGAAGCTGGCAATTCACAACGAGGTCGCGGTAAGCAATGACGAAGTTCGGCAATTGGATCGCGCCTATGTGTTTCATTCATGGTCGATGCAGGGCAATCTCAACCCGCTGGTCATCGCCGGGGCGCAAGGCTGCGAGCTATGGGATTATGAGGGGAACACCTGGCTCGATTTCAGCAGCCAGCTGGTGAACGTCAACATTGGCTATCAGCACCCCCGGGTACTGGCGGCCATGAAGGCGCAGCTGGAGACCCTGGTCACCATCGCGCCCGCCACCGCCAACCTTGCCCGCGGAGAAGCGGCGAAGCGCATCGTCGACCTGGCGCCGGCGGGCTTCAGTAAGGTGTTCTTCACTAACGCCGGGGCGGATGCCAATGAGAACGCGATTCGCATGGCGCGGCTCTATACCGGGCGCGACAAGGTGCTGTCGGCCTATCGTTCCTATCATGGCAACACCGGCAGCGCGATCGCCGCTACCGGCGACTGGCGCCGGGTGCCGAATGAGTTCTCCCGCGGCCACGTTCACTTCTTCAACCCCTACCTTTACCGCAGCGAGTTCAACGCCGCGACTGAGGAAGAGGAGTGGCCGCGCGCGCTGGCGCATCTGCGGCGGATCATTGAATGCGAGGGGCCGACGGCCATCGCGGCGATCCTGCTGGAGTCCATCCCCGGCACCGCCGGGATCCTCGTGCCGCCGGCAGGCTATATGCAGGGCGTGCGCGCCCTGGCCGACGAGTTTGGCATCGTGCTGATCCTCGATGAGGTGATGGCCGGCTTTGGCCGCACCGGCAGCTGGTTCGCCTTCGAGCAGGATGGCGTGGTGCCGGATCTGGTGACCTTTGCCAAGGGGGTTAACGCCGGCTACGTGCCGGCGGGCGGGGTGCTGATTAGCGAGCCGATTGCCCGCTATTTTGACGACCACTTCTTTGCCGGGGGGCTGACCTACTCCGGCCATCCGCTGGCGATGGCGGCGATTGTCGCCACCATCGACGCGATGAAAGAGGAGAAGGTGGTTGAGAACGCGGCCTCTATCGGCAACGAGGTGCTGCGCCCCGGTCTCGAGGCGCTGGCGGAGAAGCACGCCATTATCGGCGAGGTGCGCGGTCGCGGCCTGTTCC
>SKEI01000705.1_pt1 | contig 20625 bp, 13 predicted proteins | sample 4826701 | NCBI WGS metagenome assembly SKEI01 (sample SAMN11008813, study PRJNA524170) | human gut metagenome | biome: Human fecal sample; material: Feces; isolation source: fecal sample from pouch patient p2, p6, p7, p14 | host: Homo sapiens | place: Israel: Tel-Aviv | collected 2016-08-31 | reverse complement strand
GGAAAGACCACACTGGGAAGAACGATTCTTCGCCTTTATGAGCCAACCGGAGGAAAGATTATTTATGATGGCGAAACTATTTACGACAATCCTCTGGATAAAGACGGCAAACCTCTTGGAAAAGCCAAAGCTGCTAAAATGCTTCCCTACAGAAGAAAAATGCAGATCATTTTCCAGGATCCGTCCGCTTCCCTGGATCCTCGAATGACAGTTGGTGAGATCATTGGAGAGGCCATTGATATCCACAAGCTTGCAGCGAGTAAGAAAGACCGCGCTGACATGATCAAAGAGCTGCTGGCGCAGGTTGGATTAAATACAGAGCATGCAAACCGTTATCCACATGAGTTTTCCGGCGGTCAGCAGCAGCGTGTTGGTATTGCCCGCGCTCTTGCCGTAAAACCGGAGTTCATCGTCTGTGACGAGCCGATTTCTGCATTGGATGTTTCTATCCAGTCACAGGTGGTAAACATGCTGGAGGACATGCAGGAGCAGATGGGGCTGACTTATCTGTTCATTGCCCATGATCTTTCCGTTGTCCGTCATATTTCCAACAGAATCGGTGTTATGTATCTTGGTTCCCTTGTGGAGTTGGGAGAAAGCTATGAGCTGAACAGACATCCGATCCATCCATATACGCAGACCCTGCTTTCCGCAGTTCCGGTTCCGGATCCAAAGCTGAGCCGGACAAGAAAGCGTATTATTCTGGAAGGAGATGTGCCAAGTCCTATGAATCCGCCAAGCGGATGCCGTTTCCACACCAGATGTCCATATGCCACTGAAAAGTGCAGCCAGGTAGCCCCTGTATTCAGAGAGCACGAGCCGGGCCACTGGGCAGCCTGCCATTTGCTGGACAAATAAAGGGAGTTTTGGTATTTCGTTCTTCTTCACGGAAGAGCTGATGAATACAAGCGTCGATTCTCATCTCTCATGCGGCGCAAAAAAGCATAAAGGAGGAAATGTAATGAGAAGAAAATTTATGTCTATGGCACTGACTGCAGCTATGGTATTAAGCATGGCAGCAACTCCTGTATTCGCCGAGGATACAGCATCTGACGAAGGATTCAACCTGAATCTTTGTATCGCATCTGAACCACAGACAATTGACCCTGCACTGAACTCCGCAGTTGATGGAGCTATCATGTGCAACCATATGTTCGAAGGTCTGGCTAAATGGGTAAATGATGGTGAAGGAAATGCTGTCACAGCTCCTGGACAGGCTGAGTCCTGGGAAAAGACCGAGAACGAAGATGGCACAGTTACTTACACTGTTAAACTTCGTGACGGCATCAAATGGTCTGATGGACAGGCTGTAACAGCTGGTGACTTCGTTTATGCATGGCAGCGTCTTGCAAATCCTGAGACAGCAGCAGATTACTGCTACATGATCGACATGGTGAAAGGATATGACGCAGTTGCTGACGGAAGTGCGGATCCAAGCACTCTTGGAATTACAGCAGTTGATGATCAGACTCTTCAGATCGATCTTACCTATGACTGCCCATATTTCGAAGAAATCATGGCATTTCCTGCAACCTTCCCGGTTCGTCAGGATATGGTAGAGAGCAGTGACAACTGGACATTTGATCCAAGCACATACATTGGCAATGGACCATACAAAATGACAGAGTGGTCTCATAACGCTTACATCTCCATGGAGAAAAATGAGAACTATTATGACTATGAGAACCTTGGACCGGATTCCATCAAGTTTACACTCCTTGATGATAACAATGCGATGCTGAAGGGCTTCAACAACGGAGAGCTTGATTTCATCGAGAACCTTCCTGTAGACGAGATCCCGACCTACCTTGCTTCTGGCGAGCTTGAGATTGGTGACTATCTTGGAACCTACTATGTATGCTTCAACACAGAGGACGAAGTTTTCTCTGACCCTAACATCCGTAAAGCGTTCTCACTTGTAATCGACCGTAACTACATCGTAGAGAACGTTTCCCAGGCTGGTGAGGTTCCGGCTGACGGATATGTACCGAACGGTGTAAATGATGCAGCTGGTGCTGGTAGTGATGACTTCCGTACAGTAGGCGGTTCTTACTACAGCATTTCCGATGAGGATTATGAGGCTAACTGCGAAGAGGCCCGTCAGCTTCTTGCAGACGCTGGTTATCCGAACGGCGAAGGCTTCCCGACTGTAGAGTATCTGTACAACACAGCTGATAACCACAAGAAGATCGGTGAGGCTCTTCAGAACATGTGGCAGACAGAGCTTGGTGTAACTGTTAACTTGAACAACCAGGATTGGAACGTATTCCTTCAGAACAGAAAAGATGGTAACTTCCAGATCGCCCGTAACGGCTGGATCGCAGACTACAACGATCCTTGCTCATTCCTGGATATGTGGTACACAGACGGCGGTAACAACGACGCTCAGTACTCTAACCCAGACTATGATGCAGCTATCGATGCAGCAAAAGCTACTTCTGATCCGGAAGAGCGTATGAAAGCATTCCACGAAGCTGAGGATATCCTCATTGGACAGGACAGCGTACTTGCTCCAATCTACTTCTATACACAGCCATATATGCTCAATCCAGACATTGACGGCATGTACTACACACCACTTGGATACTTCTTCTTCGGTTATACAAGTAAGAAATAATCAAGTCAAAAGAATATAAGTCTTTTGGTATTACTTAAATGTGATGCAGAAGAAAATGACAGGCATTCGGAATTTTTCCGGGTGCCTGTTTTTTTGAGCAGCAACGAAAGCAGGATAAAATTTGCGAAGCTGTTTTATTCTGTTGACCGATTATGCATGATAGCGGTATAATAAGCAGATAATGGTTATTGAACCAGACAGGAGGAACATATGATGAGAGCCAGCGGTATTTTATTGCCTATATCCAGTATCCCTTCCAACTATGGAATCGGATGTTTTTCTAAAGAAGCTTACGCTTTTGTAGATCAGCTTGCAGAAGCGGGTCAGAAATACTGGCAGATCCTGCCACTTGGACCTACCGGATACGGGGATTCCCCTTACCAGTCTTTTTCCACATTTGCAGGAAATCCTTATTTCATTGATTTGGAGGAATTGATCCAGAGAGACCTTCTCACAGCAGCAGAATGTGCAGAATGTGACTGGGGCGGCAGCAAAAGCTATGTGGACTATGAGAAGGTTTATCTTTCCAGATTTTCCCTTCTTCGGAAGGCTTACAGACGTTTTTACCAAATGGATGGGAAAGAAAAGGAGCTTCAGCTGATTCGTGAGGAGATGGAAGCCTTTGAGAAAGAGCAGGGCTTCTGGCTTGCAGATTATTGTCTTTATATGGCAATAAAGGACAGCCTGGAGGGAATTTCCTGGAATCAGTGGCCGGAGGACTTAAAGACACGTAAGCCGGAGGCGCTTGCTAAGGCAAGAGAGGAGCTGAAGGAGGATATCAGCTTCTATGCCTTTCAGCAGTTCTGGTTCTACCGCCAGTGGAACCGGCTGAAGAAATATGCAAATGACAGAGGTATTAAGATCATCGGTGATCTTCCTATTTATGTGGCTTTTGATGGCGCAGATGCATGGGCGAACCCGGATCTGTTCCAGTTTGATGAGGAGGCTACACCGGCAGCAGTGGCAGGATGTCCTCCAGACGCTTTTTCCGCAACTGGTCAGCTGTGGGGAAATCCACTTTATAATTGGGAATATCATAAGAAAACAGGTTATAACTGGTGGATCCTTCGTATGACTCACTGTATGAAGCTGTACGACAAGGTCCGGATCGATCATTTCCGCGGTTTTGACGAGTACTGGTCAGTTCCCTATGGAGATGAGACCGCTGAGAATGGAAAGTGGGAAAAAGGTCCTGGAATAGAACTGTTCAAGGTCCTGGAGGAGAAAATTAAGGATCTGGATGTGATCGCAGAGGATCTGGGATTCCTTACAGACAGTGTCAGGGAGCTTCTGGCAGAATCCGGATATCCGGGTATGAAGGTGCTTCAGTTTGCCTTTGATGAAAGCGGCGAGAGCGTATATCTTCCTTTCCGATATGACAAAAACTGCATTGTATACACTGGAACCCACGACAATGAGACTACGAAGGGCTGGCTTGGGAACCTTACCCAGTCAAACAGAGCCTACGTGAACCAGTACACAGCCTGTGAGGATAAGGACACAGATGAATGTGTATGGGGGCTTATCCGGGCGGCACAGTCCTCAGTAGCAGAAGTGTGCGTAGTACCTTTGCAGGATTATCTCTGTCTTGGAAATGAAGCGAGAATGAATACGCCTTCTACTTTGGGAGACAACTGGAAATGGCGTCTTACAAGAGGTCAGCTTACGGATGAGATCATTCACAGAATTAACGCCATGACCAGATTATACGGACGAATCCAGGAGAATAAGAAGTAAGATGAAGAGATTGCTTATATTTTTGAAGGGCTATGAGAAAGAAAGTTTTCTGGCTCCTTTGTTCAAAATGCTGGAGGCCACCTTTGAGCTGATCGTGCCTCTGGTTGTTGCCAGAATCATGGATATCGGCATTAAGAATCAGGACAATGTCTATATCTGGCACCAGTGTGTGATCATGGTACTGCTTGGAGTGATCGGCCTTGCATGTTCTCTGACTGCACAGTATTTTTCTGCAAAGGCAGCCATGGGATTCAGCACTGCCCTTCGCAAGGAGCTTTTTTCTCATATCAGCAGACTTTCTTACAGAGAACTGGATATGCTTGGAACTCCTACCCTTGTGACAAGGATCACCAATGATGTGAATCAGGCACAGACTGGTGTGAACATGGTGCTGCGTCTGTTCCTTCGTTCCCCTTTTATTGTTGTGGGTGCAGTGATCATGTCCTTTACCATTGATGTGAAGATTGGCCTGATCTTCCTGATTGCGGTTCCGGTGATCTCCATTGTAATTTACGGAATTATGCGCACAACAGTGCCAATTTACAAAAAGGCTCAGTCATTCCTGGACAGGATTTCCCTGATCACCAGAGAGAATCATGTGGGTGCCAGAGTAGTAAGGGCTTTTGGAAGACAGCAGGAAGAATATAAAGAATTTTCAGAAGTAAACGACGATTACACCAAGGTGCAGGTAAGAGCGGGAAAAATTTCCGCACTTCTGAATCCTGCCACTACGGTTATCATGAACTTTGCCATTATCGGAATCCTCTGGTATGGAAGCAAGGAAGTGTCTGTGGGTATTCTTACACAGGGGGAAGTGGTTGCCCTTGTAAACTATATGAACCAGATCCTGATCGCACTGATCGCTCTTGCAAACCTGATCGTGGCAGTGACAAAGGCTATGGCTTCCGGTGTGCGTCTGAATGAGGTGCTGGATACACAGCCGTCTCTCACGGATCAGGGCAATAGTGTTCAGAAAGAAAATGCAGGCGCTGCAAGAGTTGTCTTTGAAGATGTGAGCTTTACCTATGCAGGCAGCAAGGAGCCGGCGCTTTCCCATATTTCCTTTACGGCAAAACCAGGTGAGACCATCGGTATCATTGGTGGTACCGGATGTGGTAAATCCACTCTGGTCAATCTGATCCCACGCTTCTATGACGTAACTTCCGGTAATGTGGTAATTGATGGAAATAATGTAAAAGAATATCCATTTTCACAGCTTCGTAAAAAGGTGGGGATGGTACCACAACAGGCAGTTCTGTTTAAGGGAACCATCCGTGACAATATGAAATGGGGCAAAGAGGACGCTTCCGAAGAAGAAATCCAACGGGCTCTTTCCATTGCGCAGGCAAGTGGTTTTGTAAAAAGTAAGCCGGAGGGCTTAAATACCATGGTAAGTCAGGGCGGCGCCAATCTTTCCGGCGGACAGCGCCAGCGTCTTACCATAGCAAGAGCACTGGTGGGAGATCCGGAGATCCTGATCATGGATGACAGTGCTTCTGCCCTTGACTTTGCCACAGATGCGGCTCTTCGTCATGCCATTCATGAGCAGACAAAGGGAATGACTGTGTTTATCGTTTCCCAGAGAGCAACCTCCATCAAGCAGGCAGATAAGATCCTGGTTCTGGATGATGGTGAGCTGGCTGGTGTGGGAACACACAAAGAGCTTATGGAATCCTGTGAGGTCTACAGAGAAATCTGCCTGTCACAGCTTTCCGAACAGGAGGTGAACCGCTGATGGGAAGGAATAAAGAGACTATGAAGAGGGTACTGAAATTTATCAGCCCTTACAAAGCAAAAATTATCATTATGCTTCTGACAGCGCTTGTCACCGTTGGATTTACCTTGTATACACCCATTCTGATTGGTAATGGTGTAGATAATATCGTAGGTCCGGGAAATGTAAATACAGCCGGACTTTTGAAGGTGCTTGGAGCTCTGGCTGTGATCGTTGTGGGAAATGCAGTTTCCCAGTGGGTGATGAACCTTCTTACCAATCAGGTTACCTACAGCGTGGTGCAGGATGTGCGAAGCCAGGCGTTTGCCCATCTTCAGGAGGTGCCGGTATCTTATATAGATGCCAATCAGCCAGGAGATATTTTAAGCCGTATTGTTTCTGATGTCAGTCAGTTTTCAGATGGTCTCCTTATGGGCTTTACCCAGCTGTTTACCGGTGTGCTGACCATCTTTGGAACCATTGGATTTATGCTTTCCATCAGTGTGAAGATCACAGTGATCGTTATTTTGCTCACTCCGATTTCCCTGTTCGTGGCAAGCTTTATCGCAGGCAGAACCTTCCGCATGTTTCAGGAGCAGTCCGAGAAGAGAGCGGAGATGACTTCTATTGTGGAAGAGCTTGTTGGAAATCAGAAGATCGTGCAGGCTTTTTCCTATGAGGAGAGAGCTAATGAAAGGTTTGGAAAAGTAAATGAAGAGCTTCGCGTCTGCGGAATCAAAGCGATTTTCTTTTCCTCTATTACAAACCCGTCCACACGCTTTGTAAATGGTCTTGTTTACACAGCAGTTGGAATTTTTGGTGCATTTACAGTAATTAAGGGCGGTATGACTGTGGGACAGCTGACCAGCTTCCTGAACTATGCAAATCAGTATACCAAGCCGTTTAATGAGATTTCCGGCGTTATCACAGAGCTGGAGAATGCGCTGGCATGTGCAAAACGTCTCTTTGACTTTATTGATACACCGGCACAGGAGCCAGATGCGCCAGATGCTTGGGAGCTGGAGAAAGCAGACGGCCGTGTAAGCGTGGAGAATGTTTCCTTTTCTTACAGAAAAGAAGTTCCGCTTCTTACTGATATTTCCATTGACGTAAAACCTGGACAGAGGATCGCCATCGTCGGACCTACCGGATGCGGTAAGACCACTATGATCAACCTTCTTATGAGATTCTATGATGTAGATAAGGGACAGATTAAGGTAAGCGGTTATCCGGTAAGAGAGCTGACAAGAGACAGCCTGAGACGAAACTTTGGTATGGTGCTTCAGGAGACCTGGCTGAAGGCAGGAACCATCCGCGAGAACATTGCCTATGGAAAGCCGGATGCGACTTTGGAAGAGGTTATGGAGGCAGCTAAGCATGCACATGCCCACAGTTTTATCAAGCGTATGCCAAACGGCTATGATACCGTGATTTCAGAGGGAGGCGGAAATATTTCCCAGGGACAGAAGCAGCTTCTTTGCATTGCAAGGGTTATGCTGATGCACCCGGCTATGTTGATCCTGGATGAGGCCACTTCTTCCATTGATACCCGTACTGAGGTGAAGGTGCAGAAGGCTTTTGCAGAGTTGATGGAAGGAAGAACCAGCTTTATTGTAGCACATCGTCTTTCCACTATTCAGGAGGCAGATCTGATCCTGGTCATGAAGGACGGAAATATTATCGAGCAGGGCAGACATGAGGAATTGCTGGCGAAGAAGGGCTTCTATGCGAATCTGTATGAGAGTCAGTTTGCTATTTCATAAGGGGGATGAATATGGAAAATAAGAATCTGGAAGAGACTGATGTAAATGAGAAGCAGAAAGCCAGAAATGGGAAGTCTGCTATGCCTATGAGAACCTGCCTGGTTATGATTCTGGCAGGGGTTTATGTGGCTTATCTGGGTGTTTCTCTTTGCCAGAATGTAATAAATGGTGCTGAGGGCAGCAGTCCTGGCTTTATGGTTGCGGGAGTGATTTTTATTGTGCTTGGCGTGGCTTTCGTGATCAATGGAATCCGCGGCAGCATAAAGGCTGGCAAGATTCAGAAGGAGTCGAATGCAGAAAGTGAAGCACAGGCTTCTGAGACAGAAACTTCAAGGACAGTTGAATCTAAAATGGAAAGTACTTCATCCTTGAATAAGAAAATGTCTATCGCTGACCGCGCTAATCTGGTTAGCCAGTTAGGGGATGCGACAAAGGATGAAGAATAGAGAGTAATGTTTTTTGAAAAGAAATTGATATATTAGATAGTGTTAATATATGTATGAAAAATGAGTGGTGTAGTTATTTCGAGAACGATGTACTAGTTTGCAGACCGGGCGGTTACTTTTGCGTTTTATGATTATAACAGCACGAAATTACGAATACAATACTAAATATAAAAAAATAAACAGACTTCTGAATGAGTGATAATCAATCAGAAGTCTGTTTTTGGTTGAAATACATTGGTCAGCGCCGTTTCCTGCGCCTGCGTTTCCCGCTTGGATTATGTAGGGTGGACCAGCAGAATGCCTGCACCAGCAGGATTCCCGCTGTAACCCCGATACTGTCGATGCTCACATCTCGTACAGAAGGCCCGCGGTCTGCCACGAAAGACTGGTGGTACTCGTCTAATCCTGCGAAGCCTACGCAGATGGCGCCTGCCAGCAGGATCAGCCAGATACCTCTTACTCCGTAAACATAAAGTGGGAAAGAAATGGCAATGGCAAGCAGACAGTACTCTGTCATGTGAGCGGCTTTTCGCACATAAAATTCGATGGAGCTGGCAGAATAGGCGAGCTCGTCATAAGTTTTGTTTTCGTTGAGAACTTCATTCTTGGTTTCCACAATCTGGTAGCTGACTTCATAGCTTAGGGCTCCGGACACCTCCCCTGTCTGGGCTGAAAATGAATAAATCAGATACATCATCAGAATTGCAGGAAGAAAAGAAAAAGGTTTCAGTAAATGGATTAAAATTTTCTTCATGGGGTTTACTATAACACGGGAAAATTGGATTGTAAAGGGAAAGGTATTTTGGCAGTGCGGCAAAACCTTGTTATTTACCACGAATTATGCTAAAATTGGTGAAGCATTGAAGTATAGAACGTGATGAAACAGGAGGAAACGGACAGAGATGAGCTTAGCAGACAATATATTTATTGACATGTGTAAAGACGTAATTGAAAATGGAACCAGTACAGAGGGAGAAAAGGTGCGCCCGGTGTGGGAAGATGGTACCTCTGCTTATACCATTAAACGTTTCGGAGTTGTGAACCGTTACGATCTGCGCAAGGAATTCCCTGCACTTACTCTTCGTAAAACTGCGCTGAAAAGCGCCATGGATGAGATCCTCTGGATCTGGCAGAAGAAATCCAATAATATTCATGATCTTCACAGTCACATCTGGGATAGCTGGGCTGACGAGAATGGCTCTATTGGAAAAGCTTATGGCTATCAGCTGGGTGTGAAACATCAGTATAAAGAGGGCATGATGGATCAGGTGGATCGTGTCCTTTATGACTTGAAGAATAATCCATACAGCCGCAGAATTATGACAAATATTTATGTACATGAGGATCTTCATGAGATGAATCTTTATCCATGTGCGTATTCCATGACCTTTAATGTTACCAAGGAACCGGGCAGGGATAAGCTTACCTTAAATGCTGTTCTGAACCAGCGCTCCCAGGATATCCTGGCTGCAAATAACTGGAATGTATGCCAGTACTCCCTTCTTCTTATGATGATCGCACAAAGCTGTGACATGGAAGCAGGTGAGCTGGTACATGTGATCGCGGATTGTCATATTTATGACAGACATGTTCCGGTTATCAAGGAGCTGATTTCCAGAACACCTTATCCGGCACCGACTGTGAAACTGAATCCGGATGTGAAGAATTTCTATGATTTTACCACAGATGATCTGATTGTGGAAAATTATCAGACCTGGCCTCAGATTAAAAATATTCCGATTGCCATTTAAACATGGAGTAAATGGGAAAGGGTTCCAAAGCCATAGTACTAAGTTCGTATAAAGGAGATTATAAGAAATGAAAATAATAGTAGCTGCTGACAAAAACTGGGGAATTGGAAAAGACAATAAGCTTCTTGTAAGCATTCCGGCGGATATGAAAATGTTTCGTCAGGAGACCACTGGCAAGGTTTGTGTTATGGGAAGAAAGACCCTGGAGAGTTTCCCAGGAGGGCTTCCTCTTAAAAACCGCATAAACATCGTTCTTACCAGAAATGAGAATTACAAGGTGAAAGATGCCATAATCGTTCATTCTATTGAAGAGCTTATGGAAGAATTGAAAAAGTATCCGGCAGAAGATGTATACTGCATCGGCGGCGACACTATCTATAAGCAGCTTCTTCCTTATTGCGATGCTGCTCAAGTGACCAAGATCGATTTCGCCTATATTGCAGACAGTTATTTTCCGAATCTGGATGAAGATCCACAGTGGCATGTGGCAGCAGAGAGCGAAGAGCAGACATATTTTGATCTGGAATATAAGTTTGTGAGATATGAGAGAAATAAATAAGCGGGAAAATATAATGTGTTTTTAAAAAAATCAGTTCTGCCATCACGACAGAACTGATTTTTGTTATATGCTGTGTAGAGTGTGTTTGAAAAAATACGAAAAATGGGAAGCTTAAGAAATTACTCAATAACCTTCAGCCATCCCTCTGGAGCCTGGATGCGTCCCATCTGGATTCCGGTAAGGGTTTCATACAGCTTCTTGGTGATCGGTCCCATCTCGTTCATGCCGCTTGGGAAGCAAATCTCTTTGCCGTGGTCCACGATCTTTCCAACAGGAGAGATAACCGCAGCAGTACCGCAAAGACCGCACTCTGCGAAATCCTTCACTTCGTCGAAGTATACTTCTCTTTCCTCAGCCTCAAGTCCAAGGTACTCTTTCGCAACGTAGATCAGAGAACGACGTGTGATGGATGGAAGGATACTGTCAGACTTCGGAGTAACAACCTTGCCGTCTTTTGTTACGAATAAGAAGTTTGCTCCGCCTGTCTCCTCAACCTTGGTACGAGTTTTGGAATCAAGATACATGTTCTCATCGAATCCGTTCTTATGAGCGTCAACGATCGCATGAAGGCTCATTGCGTAGTTAAGACCAGCTTTGATATGACCGGTACCATTTGGTGCAGCACGGTCAAAGTCGCTGACACGGATTGTGATCGGCTTAGCGCCGCCTTTGAAGTATGGTCCGACAGGTGTGGTGAATACACGGAACTGATACTCGCTGGCAGGTTTTACACCGATAACAGCGTCGCTTCCGAACATGTACGGACGTACATATAAAGTAGCACCAGAACCATATGGCGGAACATATGCTGCATTTGCTTTAATTGTCTGAACAACTGCGTCAACAAAACGGTCTTTCGGGAATACAGGCATTTCCAGTCTTGCGGCGGAATGCTCCATACGCTCACCGTTCAGGTCAGGACGGAAAGTAACGATATGTCCGTCTTCTGTAGTATATGCTTTCATACCCTCAAAAACAGTCTGTGCATACTGAAGGACACCTGCACACTCACTGATGGTAACCATATCATCTGTGGTAAGGCCTCCCTCATCCCACTTGCCGTCTTTATAATTGGATACATAACGGTAGTCTGTTTTTACATAACCAAAGCCCAGGTTGCCCCAGTCAATGTTCTTTTTTTCCATAACAATTTCCTCCTAGCGTGGTTTTTGGGGGGAGATTCTTATTGTGAATCCCCAATGTTTTTACTATTGTAAAACTTTTACGTGTGAAATTCAATGGGAAAAGCAGATTTTTTAAGTGATTTTCCTGTGAAAAAGGTTACAAAAAGTATAATGTGTTTATATTTTATGGTGTCTTGTTTTTTGAGGGGGATTTTTGTATAATGATAAAACAAGCGTTGTGAAATAAAATATCCGGAGGAAAAGATGGGATATAACGAATTTGATGAACTTGGAGATAAGATCCAGAGCATCATTGACAGTGCAGTAAATGAAAAAAATTACCAGAAACTGAGCCAGAGTATTAATCAGGCGCTGAATAAGGCTATTGATAATGGGAGTGATGCCCTTCGGGATGCGCTTAATAATACTGTGGGCAGTGGGAAATATACCAATTACCGCAGCGGCAGTTCTTATGATTACAGAGAGAATCGGTCCTGGGATTTTCAGAAGGATGGAAAGAAAAACCGGAGTACCGGGGAGGATCATGGAACTGGTTATCAAGGATATGCCGGTGCGAAAGGGAATGATTCGCGTAATGGAAACTTCCAGAGAAATGGTACAGGCAGGCAGGATACCAATCACCAGAATTCGGATCTGGCGTTGTATTTACCGACGAATGGAATCAAGGTCGGGGGAATTCTGAAGACAGTGTTTGGTGGGATTCTTACTGGAACATTTGGAATTGCTACAATGGTAGTTGGGGGAATTGGAGCTGGCTTTAGCAGCAGTGTAATGCTTGGAATTTCGGCTGTTCTGGCGGCATTTACGGTCGGCGGAGGTATTCTTCTTGGACAGGGCTGCAGCAGTCTTACCAGTTTAAGCCGCCGAAACAAGTATATCAAGGCTCTTGGCACTCACACCTACTGCAATTTCCAGCAGCTGGCACAGGCAGTCGGCAAGCCGGTGAAATTTGTAAAAAAAGATATCAAACGTATGATAAGCAAAGGCTGGTTCCTTCAGGGACATGTTGATAAACAGGAAACCTGCCTGATCACAAGTAATGAGACTTACGACCAATATGTAAGCACTCAGAAGCGGCTGGAAGAAAGAAATCATCAGCAGGATGAAGAGCGTGCACGCCAGGAGGCAGCGCTTCGTCAGCAGGCAGAGGAAAAAGAAAGGCAGAAATTTAACCAGCATGAACAGGCAGATGCCCGAGCGTGTGTGGAAGCAGAACGGGATGCTGCGGAAAGAATCAGACTTTCCCCGGAAGTCCGGCAGGTTCTGGATAAGGGAAATGACTTTCTTGATAAAATCCACCGCAGCAATGATGCCATTCCAGGAGAAGAGATTTCCAGAAAAATCTCCCGCATGGAGCTGATCATAGCGAAGATTTTTGAACGCGCCAAGGCTCATCCGGAGATTATTCCGGATCTGAACCGCCTTATGGATTATTATCTTCCTATGACTGTGAAGCTTTTGAATGCATATGAAGAAATGGACAGCCAGCCGGTTCAGGGAGAGAATATTACTTCTTCCAAGAAAGAAATCGAAGAGACTATTGATACGCTGAATGTGGCTTTTGAGAAGCTTCTGGATTCCATATTTGAAGACACGGCTATGGATGTATCCAGTGATATTTCTGTTCTGAATACAGTTTTGGCACAGGAAGGGCTGACTGAGGACGAGCTTACCCGTATGAGAAAAGAGGCTGAAAAAACAGGCTCTAGCAGTGTGCGGAATGTTAAGTATATGAAAAGATAAGATTTGCAGCGGGGTTAGAGCGTGTTATAAAAATAACGAAAATGCCAAACTGAAGGCTGCTGATAAATATGGGCAGACCTATACACAAGGAGGATGCTATGGGAAACGAATTTACAGGTTTTGAAGATAACGCACCTACACTTACATTAGAACCGGATTTGGGAGAGCCAAAGGCAGAGATTGCAGCAGAGCCGGAAGCCGAAGCTGTGAAAAAGGAAATGGAACAGACCGTTCTCTCCCCGGAAGAACAGCAGATGGTAGACAGCTTTGCTAAGAAAATTGACATTGAGAATACTAACCAGATCCTCCAGTACGGTGCCGGAACCCAGAAGAAAATGGCTGATTTTTCCGATGCAGCTCTTGAAAATGTACGGACACAGGATCTGGGTGAGGTTGGAGAGCTGATCACCCAGGTGGTAGGCGAGCTTCGCGATTTTGATGCTGCTGAGGAGGAGAAAGGCTTTCTTGGCTTTTTCAAGAAACAGGGCAGCAAGATTGAAAATATGAAGAACCGCTACGCCAAGGCTGAGGTAAATGTGCAGAAGATCACTACCTCCCTTCAGGATCACCAGATGCGTCTCATGAAGGATTCCGCAGTTCTGGAAAAAATGTATGCTCAGAACCTGAACTATTATAAAGAACTGACCATGTACATCCTTGCAGGAAAACAGAAGCTGCAGGAAGTACGGGAGGGAAAATTAAAAGATCTGGAGGCAAAAGCAGCAGTCAGCGGACTTCCGGAGGATGCGCAGGAAGCCAAGGATCTGGACAGTAAGTGCAATCGTTTCGAGAAGAAGCTGCATGATCTGGAACTGACCAGAACCATTTCCCTGCAGACAGCACCGCAGATTCGTCTGGTGCAGAACAATGACACCCTTATGGTAGAAAAAATCCAGACAACCATTGTAAATACCATTCCACTTTGGAAGAGCCAGATGGTGCTGGCACTTGGAATCGCCCATTCCACAGAAGCAGCCCAGGCCCAGCGCCAGGTAACAGACCTGACAAATGAACTTTTGAAGAAAAATGCGGAGGCACTTCACCTTGCATCCACAGAGACTGCCAGGGAATCTGAGCGCGGAATCGTGGATATTGAGACTCTGAAGCAGACCAATCAGGAGCTGATCGCTACTTTGGATGATGTCATGAATATTCAGAAAGAGGGCCGCGCCAAGAGAGCCCAGGCAGAACTGGAAATGCGTAAGATGGAAGAAGACTTGAAGAATAAATTGTTGGAAATCCAGCATTAAATTGCAAAGAAAACAGGCTCTGGAGCCTGTTTGAAAATACTTGCAGAATGCTGTGAAAATAACTGTACAGCAGGGGTGTCAGAGACATCCCTTTTGTGCCTTTTTGCATAGAAAAGTTTGATAAGCGCCTGCGGTGTAAAAGTGAACCGCAAAGAATGCTATCAGTGAACAGTAACCAAAGAATACCATGTTCATAATATATGGAGGAATTTCGTATGTACAGAGACCATACCAAAGTAATTCAGATAGGAAATAAGAAAATTGGAGGCGGAAATCCCATCCTGATCCAGTCTATGACCAATACAAAAACAGAGGATGTGCAGGCAACCGTAGAGCAGATCCTTGCCCTGGAGGCTGCTGGCTGCGACATTATCCGCTGTGCAGTGCCGACCATGGAAGCGGCAAAGGCTCTGAAAGAGATCAAAAAACAAATTCACATTCCGCTGGTAGCAGATATTCATTTTGATTATCGTCTTGCGATTGCGGCCATGGAGAACGGTGCCGACAAGATCCGTATCAATCCCGGAAATATTGGAAGCACAGAGCGTATCAAGGCAGTTGTAGATGTGGCGAAGGAGCGGAATATTCCCATCCGTGTTGGGGTAAACAGCGGTTCTCTTGAGAAAGAACTGGTGGAGAAATATCACGGTGTTACCGCAGAAGGTCTGGTAGAAAGCGCCCTTGACAAGGTGCACATTATTGAAGAGCTTGGCTACGACAATCTGGTGATCAGCATCAAATCTTCTGATGTTATGATGTGCGCCAGGGCTCACGAACTGATTGCGGAACAGACCAGTTATCCTCTCCATGTGGGAATTACAGAGGCAGGAACCCTTTATTCTGGAAATATCAAATCTGCCATAGGGCTTGGTATTATTTTATACCAGGGAATCGGTGACACGATCCGCGTCTCCCTGACTGGTGCCCCTCTGGAAGAGATAAAATCTGCCAGACGTATCCTAAAAACCCTTGGACTTCGCAAAGGCGGCGTGGAAGTAGTATCCTGTCCAACCTGCGGGCGCACCCAGATCGATCTGATCGGTCTTGCAAATAAAGTAGAAACTATGGTGCAGGATATCCCTCTTGACATTAAAGTAGCTGTTATGGGCTGTGTGGTAAACGGCCCGGGAGAGGCGAAAGAAGCCGATATCGGAATTGCAGGCGGCGTAGGTGTAGGTCTTCTGATCAAAGGCGGTGAGATTGTAAAGAAAGTACCGGAAGACCAGCTACTGGATACTTTGAGAGAAGAATTGATGAACTGGGATAGCAATAAGACACAGAAATGACAGAAGGTGTATATTCTATAAATGGAAAAAGAATTTTTTGACGTATTTCCAAACTTAAAATTAAAACAGGAATTAAGTGAACTTCTGGAAGAGGTGATCGTCACCAAGGTTGCCTGCAACTCTGCCAAAACCTGTGTCCGGGTTTACCTGAAAAGCGACCGCTGGATCCATAAAAAGCATATTTTCAGCCTGGAAGAGCAGATTCAGAGACAGTGCTTTCCTGGTCTTGAAGTGAGTGTGAAGGTAATCGAGAAGTTCCATCTGTCCAGACAGTACACGCCAAAGAATTTCCTGGATACCTACCGCTCCAGCATGGAACTGGAGCTTCGCAATTACAACATGCTGGAATACAATCTGTTCAAGCAGGCACAGATCACATTTCCAGAAGATAACTGCCTGAATATGGTACTTCCGGATTCTGTGATTTCCAGACAGAAAAGTGAGATACTTATTGAATATCTTCACAAAGTATTCTGCGAGCGTTGTGGAATGGACCTGAAAGTTTCTCTGGATTATGTGCAGACGGAGGAGAGCAGGTACCGCAAAAATGCAGCTATCCAGATCCGTCAGGAAGTAGCCAATGTGCTGAAGCATGCCAGACTTTCCACAGAAGAAGAGAGCGTAGCACCAGCTTCTGCAGCTGAGGAAAAAACAGGAAAAGAGGCAGCAGCCGGCAAGACAGTCGCTGCCAGGCCGGAGAAGAAAGCAGAGGCAGCCAGTGAAAAGAAGCCTTTCGAGAAAAAGCCATTCGAAAAGAAAGGCAAATGGGGCGATTTCCGTGGTGGCTTCCGCAAGGATCCGAATCCGGATGTTATTTATGGAAGAGATTTCGAGGACGAGCCTATTCCATTGGAAAATATTGTGCAGGAAATGGGAGAGGTTATCATCCGCTGCCAGGTTATGGATGTGGAAGCGAGAGAGATTCGAAATGAGAAGACCATACTGATTTTCCCGGTTACGGACTTCACAGATTCCATCACAGTAAAAATGTTCCTACGCAACGAGCAGGTGCCGGAGATCAAAGAGCATGTGAAAAAAGGTGCCTTCCTGAAAATCAAAGGCGTTACTTCTATTGACCGTTTCGATGGTGAGCTTACCATAGGTTCCATCTCCGGAATTAAGAAAATCTCCGATTTCCGCAGCTCCAGAATGGACACCAGCCCTCAGAAGCGTGTGGAGCTTCACTGTCATACGAAAATGAGCGATATGGATGGTGTAACCGAGGCAAAAGCGCTGGTAAAACGTGCCTACGAGTGGGGGCATCCTGCCATTGCCATCACAGATCATGGCGTGGTGCAGGCTTTCCCGGAGGCAAACCATTGCTTTGATGCGTGGGGAGGCTGCGTGCCAAAGGATTCTGATTTTAAGGTGCTTTACGGTATGGAGGCCTATCTGGTAGACGACTTAAAGGGGATGGTCACCAACCCGAAAAAACAGTCCCTGGACGGCAGATTCGTGGTTTTCGATATTGAGACCACAGGATTTTCCCCCCTTACCTGCAAGATCATTGAAATTGGTGCCGTATTGGTGGAAAACGGAAAAATCACAGATCGTTTTTCCACATTTGTCAATCCTCAGGTTCCAATTCCATTTCGAATTGAGCAGCTGACCAGTATTAATGACAGCATGGTTATGGATGCCCGTCCAATTGAAGAAATTTTACCGGAATTTCTGAAATTTTGTGAAGGAGCTACAATGGTAGCCCACAACGCAGATTTCGATATGAGTTTTATTATAGAGAATTGTAACCGTATGGGAATCCCAAATGATTTCACCTATGTGGATACGGTAGGTATGGCACGATTCCTGCTGCCTGCGCTGAACCGTTTTAAGCTGGATACCGTTGCCAAGGCAGTTGGCGTTTCCCTGGATCATCACCATCGTGCGGTTGATGACGCAGAGTGTACGGCACGTATTTTCGAGAAATTCGTGGAAATGTGCAGGGAAAGAGATATTACGGATGTAGACAAGCTGAATGAGCAGGGAAAGGTTTCCTCGGACACCATTAAGAAGCTGCCCACTTACCATGCCGTTATTTTCATGCGAAATGAGACCGGCCGTATCAATCTGTACAAGCTGGTAAGCAAGTCCCATATCAAGTACTTTAACCACAGACCCCGTGTGCCAAAGAGCGGTTTTGAGGCACATCGGGAGGGACTTCTTATTGGAAGTGCCTGCGAGGCTGGTGAGCTTTACCAGGCTCTTTTGCGCAATGCACCGGAGCAGGAAATCGCAAGACTGGTAAGCTTTTATGATTATCTGGAAATCCAGCCCCTTGGGAACAATATGTTCATGGTGGAGGATGAAAAGAATGACACGATTCATTCGAAAGAGGATCTGATTGAGATCAACAAAAAAATTGTAAAGCTTGGTGAACAGTTTAACAAGCCGGTTGTTGCTACCTGTGACGTTCACTTTATGGATCCCCAGGACGAAATCTACCGCCGTATTATCATGGCCGGAAGCGGCTTCAAGGATGCTGACAATCAGGCACCTCTTTATCTTCGCACTACTGAGGAAATGCTGGAGGAGTTTTCCTATCTGGGAAGCGAGAAGGCAGAGGAAGTGGTAATTACAAATACAGTGAAGATTGCGGATATGATAGAGAAAATGTCACCGATCCATCCGGATAAATATCCGCCGGTTATTGAGAATTCTGACCAGGACTTAAAGGATATGTGCTTCCAGAAAGCTCATGAAATGTACGGTGAAGTGCTTCCCAAGATCGTGGAAGACCGTCTGGATAAAGAGCTGAATTCCATTATCTCCAATGGATATGCGGTGATGTATATCATTGCCCAGAAGCTGGTGTGGAAGTCCAATGCAGATGGTTATCTGGTGGGCTCCAGAGGGTCTGTAGGTTCTTCCTTAGCGGCTACCATGTCTGGTATTACAGAGGTAAATCCTCTGCCGCCCCATTATCTGTGCCCCAATCCGGAGTGTAAGTACAGTGACTTTGATTCTCCGGAGATCAAGGCATTTTCCGGTATGGCGGGATGCGATATGCCAGACAGGATTTGTCCAAAGTGCGGCACCAGGATGACCAAACAGGGCTTTGACATTCCCTTTGAGACCTTCCTTGGATTCAAAGGAGATAAGGAGCCTGATATTGACCTGAACTTCTCAGGAGAGTATCAGTCCAATGCCCATCATTATACAGAGGTTATATTCGGAAAAGGTCAGACCTTCAAGGCGGGAACCATCGGTACCCTTGCGGATAAAACCGCATTCGGATATGTAAAGAACTATTTTGAAGAGCGGGGACAGCACAAGCGTTCCTGCGAGATCAACCGTATTGTACAGGGGTGTACCGGTATCCGGCGAAGCACCGGACAGCATCCTGGCGGAATTATTGTACTCCCAATGGGAGAGGAAATAGAGAAATTTACCCCGGTCCAGTACCCGGCGAACGATTCCAGCAGTGGATTTATCACCGCCCATTTTGACTACCATTCCATTGATGGAAACCTGCTGAAGCTGGATATTCTGGGACACGATGATCCCACCATGATCCGTACTCTTGAGGATATGACAGACTTAAACGCAAGAGAGGTTCCTCTTGATGACAAGGCGGTTATGTCACTTTTTGCCAGTACAGAAGCTCTTGGAATTGATCCGAAGGATATCGGCGGCTGCAAGCTTGGCTGTCTGGGAATTCCAGAATTTGGTACTGATTTCGCCATGCAGATGCTTGTGGATACCAAGCCGAAATATTTTTCTGATCTGGTCCGTATTGCCGGACTTTCCCACGGTACGGATGTATGGCTGGGAAATGCGCAGACACTGATCGAAGAGGGAAAAGCTACTATTTCCACGGCAATCTGTACCCGAGATGATATTATGATCTACCTGATCGGTCAGGGTGTGGAAAGTGGTCTTGCCTTTACTATTATGGAGAGCGTCCGTAAAGGAAAAGGTCTCCGAGATGAGTGGATCACCACTATGAAAGAACACGGCGTTCCGGACTGGTACATCTGGTCCTGCAAAAAAATCAAATACATGTTCCCGAAAGCCCATGCGGCAGCTTACGTTATGATGGCATACAGAATCGCCTGGTTCAAGGTATTCCAGCCGCTGGCTTATTACGGTGCATATTTCAGTATCCGTGCCACAGCTTTTTCCTATGAACTGATGTGTATGGGAAAAGAAAAGCTGGAGTTTTATATGGCAGAGATACGCAAGAAAGGGGACGCTGCATCCAAAAAAGAGCAGGATACCCTGAAAGATATGCGTATTGTCCAGGAAATGTATGCAAGAGGTTATGATTTTATGCCCATTGATATTTACCGGGCGAAGGCACATCGTTTCCAGATCATAGAAGGAAAACTGATGCCGTCCATTGATTCTATAGAAGGTCTTGGAGATAAGGCGGCAGATGCTGTAGTGGATGCTGCTGTACAGGGAAGATTTCTTTCCAAGGATGATTTCCGTGACAGGACCAAGGTCAGCAAGACCGTAATTGATCTGATGGATAAACTTGGATTATTTGGAGATATTCCACAGTCCAATCAGATTTCATTGTTTGATTTCTAACGCCGGTTAAATAAGAGTAATATGAATTTAGGAGGTTCCATGAAAACAGAAGAACTGCGCTACCTACAACGTCTGGCGGAG
>SKEI01000701.1_pt1 | contig 20710 bp, 13 predicted proteins | sample 4826701 | NCBI WGS metagenome assembly SKEI01 (sample SAMN11008813, study PRJNA524170) | human gut metagenome | biome: Human fecal sample; material: Feces; isolation source: fecal sample from pouch patient p2, p6, p7, p14 | host: Homo sapiens | place: Israel: Tel-Aviv | collected 2016-08-31 | reverse complement strand
CGCAGATAGGAAGGCATCTTTGGGAACCGGATATCAAAATCAAAACAGGCATGGTTTTTCTTCGTAGTATGTACCAGATGTTCTGCAGCATTAAAACGCCTCTTTGCATCCGGGATTTCTGCTAATTTTTCCCATACCTGCACATAAATCCCAATCAGATAACTGACAGCAGAACGGTAGATCTCCAGTGTCTGGTGGACCGGGATATTCTGTTTTCGTAATTCTACACCATAACTGGATATTATCTGCATTTTTATTTCTCCCTGATAACTCTTTTCTCAGATTCTGTTGTTTTTTTCTATTACCCATGGCTATATTTTAGCACATATAGTGCCAGAAGTAAACATGTGTTCTTTCTTTTGGTAAAAAATTTGCGCGTCTAACTCATCACTCATCACTGAAGTAACGAGAATGCGACGCGCGGTCATTCAAGCAATCAGATTATTAATTGATTCTAACTCATATACAGTAAACGGATCAATGTCAATACAACTGGATTCATCTCTGTTCCCAGAAAGATCCCATGCAAGAGTACCATTCATAACGGTACAAGCTTCTTTAAATGCATTAATATCTCTTAATGGCTTAAATGTTTCTGCTTTTAAATCTTCTGTAGCATCATAGTCTACAATCTTGCCATCATCAAAGAATACCTGTACATGAAAGTTATCCAATGGTATCACCTGTACTACTGTCGGAAAATATTCGTTCATATGATTTCCTCAAATTATTATTCTTTCTGATGTGAGATAATCCACCGCAGAATATCTTCTACATTTTTTTCGCCCGCTGCCAGTTTCAGAATTATGTCAACTAATTCTTTCTGCTCATATGCTAGTTCATAACCATTCAGCATCAAAAACACAAGCATTACATGAGCACCTAATCTCTTGTTTCCATCAAGCATCGCATGATTTTTTACCAAACCAAAACATAATTGTGCTGCCTTAGCTTGAATACTTGGATAAAGTTCTTCTCCTCCAAATGACTGAAAAGGATTCAACAATGCAGAATCTAGCATTCCTTCATCTCTGATTCCATCACTTCCACCAGTTGCAGTTATTAACTGCCTGTGCATCATCAGTACTTGTTCTTTGCTGAGAATTATCATTTAGCAAGCTCCTTATATGCATCCATATTCTGTTTAATTAATCGTTCTGAAATTGCTGTCACATCTTCTATGTCTGCTATTTTCTGTGCTTCTGCCTTGCTGAAATCAATTACAAGATATCTTGGGACATTATTCTTTAGGATTACTGCCGTTCCATGTTCATCTACAACTCTTGTTACCTTCGAAAAATTTTGGTTAGCTTCTGTTATTGATACCATTGTGTTTGTATCTATTGTCATAATCTCCACCTCTTTCTAAAGATAATATAGTTTCATCTATAGCTTTGCCTATAGTATATACTTATTCTAGCTAGAATACAACCTATTTTATTAAATTTTGATAATGAAATAATCCTCGTTTTCTAATCAGTATAAAAATACAATAGGCAGCAGTCATCTTATACTCGTTTCTTCACAATATATTAATGAAATAACCATCAAATTTCAACGCAAATGTTTTCAGGGTAAAGTTGTTAGGGTGCATGGTTTTCGTTGGAAATTTAAGGCTATATATAAGGATTCTCAGCATAAAATTGATTCTATGAGAGGTGGTTGTACGGAAGTCTTATAAAAAGACCTCCGTTCATGTTTCTAATTAACAGAAGTTATGCACTGATAGTATCAGACTTTCCAAATGTTGTTTTTTCGTGAACTAAGTTCTCATCCATATCCAGTGGATCAGATTCTCCCCATTGACTTTCTTTAGATTCCAGAGATTCCATAAGTTTATCAATTGGTGCTTCATTCCTGAGTTGAGATTTTAATTTTTCAACATACTCTCACTCACTATATGATAATGGTGTAGTACGGCTTGGAGTATATTTATTATCAATTTCAGATTTCAGGTATGTATTCTTATTATGAATATACGAACATTATCAAGCATCCAAAGATCCCGAAAGATATTTTCGCAAATATGAATCGAGAATTATCCTTTTCTCTGGTGCTGAACATATTCTTCACGAAAATGGTATTGATATTCATGCTCTGAAAACCAGCCAGCTCAAAAAAAAGTATGCTACATTGCTTAAGCAGAAAACAGAACTGCTTGCTCAATATAATCATTCACAAAATGAACAAAAACACCTTATATATCTTCAAAATAATATGAACAGGTATCTATCACACGAAACCTCAATAAATTCTGAAATAGCCCATTCGCTTAAACCGGAAAAAGGACGTTAAAGAAAAAACACTTTCATATCGTTAGTATGACTGATATGAAAGTGTTTTTCCTAAATTTTACTACTCTTATTTATCATTTCTCGATTAAAACGATATCCTACACTTCGCAAAGTTTGAATATATACCGGTTTTCCAGGATTATCTTCAATCTTTTCTCTGATGTTTCTGATATGTCTCATAATCACGCTATAATCCCCAGTATATGGCTCTCTCCAAACCCAGTCATATATTTGCTCTTTTCCAAAAACTCTTCCTGGATTTCTGGCTAATAAATATAAGATCTCAAATTCACAATATGTTAAGTAAATATCCTTCTGCTTTTTTCTGATTCTTCTTTCTCTGGGATATATTTCCAATTCATATGCAAAAATATCTTCAACAGATTCTTTTACATAAAAATGATCCCAGCTCGTTAATGTATTTTCTATAACAGCACCATTAAAATCTGTAATTCTCTCAATAATCTCAATTTTTTTAATATCAGTCATCGACCCTCTCTGTTCATAACATTTTGCCATTTTTTTGTTTTTTCTTCTGACTTGTATATAGAAGAACTGTTAATGCAGATGTTCCCATTAACAAGAACCACTGGAAAATATTTGTATCATCTCCTGTTTTTACCTTTCCTGTGTGACTATGATCAGTTGATGTATGATTCTCTGGCTCGTCGTTGGATGGCGGTTCTTCTGAAACCGGTGGTGTTCTTGTTACAATAACAGGAATAGATTCATTTTTAAATTTCGGTTCAGCAACAACATTCCAGATAATCTGTCCATCATAATATCCTGGCACAGAGACTATAAATGCCTCACTTTGATACGCCTGATTTCCCAGATAGGTTTTCTCCGGCTGCACAAAAAGATAAATTCCTCTGTCTAAATTATCAAAAAGTATTTCGCCATTGCTATTTGTTGTTTCTGCAGTCCCCTGTATTTGATTCTCCTCGGCATATTCTTCCAGTTTTTGGGCATCACTTCCCTGTATTGAGGAATCTTCAAAATCGAAAGTAACACCTGAGTCTGCAAAATCGGCTTGTAAATTCCATGTACCATTTTTATAAACTCCTACCTGATACATAATAAATTTTGTGTTACTCAACTTATAATCATTTCCATTATTATCTACGGATGCTTTTAACTGAACACTCCCTTTGCTTTGTGCAAAAGCATTGTCGGATATGCTAAGAAGAAGCACACACAACATGAACACATATAGGGTTTTATATTTATTCTTCTTTTTCATGTGCGTTCTCCTTTCTCCTGCTATGTACCTTAATAATTATCCAAATAACAATCACGGCAATGATTCCGCCGATCAATACAATCATATAGAATGGAATTGTTCTATGCAGTCCAATTTCATTATCCACTTTCTTAGCTTCTTTATATGGAATCCGGATTCCACGTACCAGTAAACGATGCGTATTGATTGCAAATGGAGTACAGGTTACCAGTGTTACATAGTCTTTTCCTTTTTCTATCTGCAAAGCCTCTGTATCGCTTGGTTCTACTGTAAGAATCTGATCCACCTGGTAAGCAAATGTATGATGCAGAACCTTGATGTAGAAAACATCCCCTATTTCCATCTTATTCAGATCTGTGAATATCTTTGCATTTGCCAGTCCTCTGTGTCCGGATAAAACCGCATGGCTGCTCTCTCCTCCAACTGGAAGAGATGTATTCTTAAGATGTCCAACACCGGATTGCAGCACTTTTTCAGATGTTCCATGATAGATGGGAAGTACAATATCAATCTTCGGAATATCAATATAGCCCATCATTCCGGTATCATCTATTTTAAGAAGATTATTATAAACATCGTCTTCTGTCTGGGGTTCCCCATTCTCTGAAAACGGGTCTACAATAGAATTAATTCCAACCAGACTCTTATTATATTCCTGAGCTTTTTCGATCATCTCATTTTCCTGTTCTTCCGATAAATGAGATACCTCCTGTTCATAATCTGTTGCAATGGTTGTACTGTGCATCTGATTTATATAGTTGCTGACCACTGGATATAAAATCAGAGAAAATGCTATTAAATAACCAATCGCTCTTATCACTTTAATTATTTTCTTCATGATGTCCTTCACCTTCTGTCTGTTTCTTCTGAAATATCCAGTCTCCCTGAATATTTCAGAAAAAGCAGACATCCTCCCGGCAGGATACCGGGAAGATGAGCTTTTTATCTATTCTGAGGGTTCAGAATGATCTCTTTAGTTTGCTTTCTTTTTTCCAAAAGCCTTGCTTGCTGTTAATGCTCCAAAAAGAACAATACCTGCAAGTGTTACCATAAGGGCACCTTTGCTACCAGTGGAAGGAAGCTCTGCACCTGTCTTATTTTCTACTGCTACTTCTGGAGAGTTATCTGCTGCTGTAATTGCAGTACCTGTTGTCGTCTTTCCATTATAAGTATAGTCAACAGAATAGCTTGTCAGTTTTCCAGTTGTATCATCATAAACTGCCTTGATTTCTACTTTAACATCGTCGAGAAGCAGATTATAGCCATCTGGAGCTTTTGTCTCTCTTAAGTAGTAAGTTCCGGCATCAAGACCTTTTACAAGAACTTTACCATCAGCATCAGATACAATTTTTGCAGAAGTAAAGTCTGTTGCTTTAGCTTCATCGGCTGTTGCCTGACGGTATACGCCTTTTCCTTCGTCTACAATATTAATCTTAGCATCTGTATCTGCTGCATCACCCGCAGCGTTTGCCTTGTAAAGCTCAAATTCTGCATTTGCAAGTGCAGTCTTAGTCTCATCTTTTAAATAGTATTTGAAGATTGTGAAATTGAAAGTATGTACATCTACGATGCTTGGTTCGGATGTACCTGTTCCACCTGTTGACGGGTTATTACTGTACTCAACTACCGCCTTGTTGGTATTTGGATTCATACCGATGACGGCGTCTTTATTCAAGGTTGCTGTATAGACAACTGTAATTGTATCACCTACGTGATTCTTATAGGAATTATAGAAATCATTTAAAGTAACTGTTAAAATACGGTTAGTCTTGTCATAAGAAAGTGAGTATGTATTTGCTCCTGTTTTACCCGCTTTAAGTTCCGTACTTTCAACTTTTACAGACAAAATTGCTTTTAAATCCAGCCCTTTGGATAATGTATCGGTAAATTTAAAAGTATAAGAAGTATATCCTGTCATATCCGGTACTTTAGATGTCAGCTGGTAAGTAACAGTATCACCAATTCCAAAATCTCCGGCTTTCTTTTCATCTGCTGCGCCATGTGGTGCGATGGCGTCCTCAGACTCATTTTCGTCATCTAATTCCATCTGGTGACTGCCTTCCCATGAACCATCCACAATCGCATCAACCTTAATGCCGCTTCCACTCTGTGCCGGAATGATTTTCTTGTCTACTGTCGGGTAATTGCTCTTCATGTTAATTGTAGCTGTCTCAGCTGTAATGCTAACTAAAGATGCTGCAGATGTATAAGTCTGATTTCCTGGTGCTGTGGGGGTATCTGTTGCTCCTTTTGGATAAACTAAATAGTATCCATATGCTAAATCAGAAACTACTGTAGAAGTTGCTGTTGTATTAACTGTTTTTGTTGCTGTAATATTGTTATTTGAATCTAAAATCCATCCAAGCACATCTTTTGCAAATGTTTTCGCTGTCTCAGCATCTCCATTTGTTCCGACCTGTTCTTTAACATATGTATATGCTTTTTCACTTAATGCTTCACCTGTTAATGTAGAAGCACCAGAAATTTTGCTCTGGAAGAATCCTTCATATGCACTGTTCAGTGTATATGCTACATTCTCGCCGCTTTTTGTTGCTGTAAAAATCTGATACAGATCCAGAGTCTTTCCTGCTACTGTATTGTTGACTGTCAGGGTGCCTTTTGGAGCTTCTGCTGCAAATGCTGTCATGCTCATGGTCAGTACCATGGCTACTGCCATCAGAACTGCTAAACATCTTGAAATCATCTTTTTCATGTCTTTTTTCTCGCTTTCTAATGATTGTTTTGTTTTCTGGTTACATGCCATTTTTATGGCGAAAGTTCTCCACGCAGCCATATCTGTTTCATACTCCTACGCTCCTCCTCTCCGGCTTTGCCTGCTTCCTCTTTTTTCTGTACCCGGTATAAAGCAGAAATGCTAATAACAAACCTCCTGCCGTTATAACGATCATCATGCCTTTTCCACCTGTATCCGGAAGAAGTGCAAAATGCCGGTTTGTCACCGTAAAGGTAAATCCATCATCGGAAGTACTTATGGTAGTTGTATATCCAGTTACCTCTGTTTCGGTAACAGAATATTTATAATAATGTGTTGTTCCATCCTCATCTTTCACATAAGCCGGAAATCCTTCTAAGACTTTCTGCCATGTGGATTTTGATATATTGCCTGTAATTTCATAATTTTCATATCCCGGAACTGTTTCCGTATGCTCTGTTCCATCAGCGTCCGTCCAGGTTCTTGAAATCGTAATGGTAATAGCATCTGGTCTGATCTCATCCATGTTCCGAAAGTCTTTCCAAACCTTATTTACAGTCAGATTCACATATTCATCACAGGGATCCTGTGCATCTGAAGGTTCCGGTGATGTATTATCATCCGTATTTAATGTTGTTTTTGCATCTGACATCAAAACTGCCTTTGCATCTGAAACATAAGCATTCAGTTCTGCTGTTACGGACGAACCTTCATCTGTCATAACTGCATCTTTCAATTTGTCATAAGTATCTACCTTCTGCATGTGCTCCACTGAAAAGATGCTCCATCCATTTTCCTTCGCATAAGTGCTATTCAGGATATCGGAGTTCTTTTTGATTTCGTTAAATGCTACGTCCACTTTTCGATAAATACGGTAAATATTGTTATCACCTTCCACATTTTTCTTGGTGTTAAAATCATATACAGAACTCAGATCACTCTTTCCACTAAAAGGTCCTACCAAACCAGCGCTTCCACGGACTACGTCACAATAATACATATTGTTGTTCTGCAGAAGTCCTTCATCGTTGTATCCGACAAACCCACCGCTTCGTCCATATTTTGCAGTTCCATCTTCATCATTTGTTGCACCACCGGCATATACATCGTATCCATTACTGATACCATAAACTGCACTGTCTGCAATCTTTGTCCGGTTTGCTTTAATCAGGCTGATGCTGATATTTGATTTTGTATCATCATCTCTTATAATTCCATTACTGTCACATGGCAGCTTAATGGAAGAATCTCCAATGGTTATAATCGCAAAGTCTGTCTGCTGGTCATTGTCTGAAGATGCTTTTGAAAGGGCTACCGATATGTCCAGTCCCAGCAAATTTACGTGGAGCAGATTTCCGTCACATAAAGCATCCACCTGAATAATCCCAAGGTTGATGTGCAGAAGCTGAGAATCCTGAATCTTATCCAGATATAACGCCTGTACAAGCTGATCCAGAACCGCCAGCAAAGCATCCACCAATGTAGAATCCAGTTTTACATCTGCAAGATAAGCAAAACTTGTTCTTCCTGCAAATCCTCCGGCAGTGCCTTCGGAATTCACCAGTTTCAATCCATCTGCCTGATTTGCACTGTTACCGGCTCTGCATCCGGAAATTCTGGCAAGGTTTGCATATCCGATAAAACCACCGGAAATCTGTTCTTCCCCGCCTTTACTTTGGACGGTATAGCCACCATCCACACCTGTTACCGCACTATCCTCAATGTGAGAGCCGAATACATCCAGCACACCAAGAGCACCGCCAAGAAGCTGACCAAAGTTATCACCTAGAACATCCAGTTTCTCTACACCAACAACTCCACTCTTTCCTGAATAACCTACGAAGCCTCCGACACTGTTTAACCCGGTCACACTGTTTAATCCGGTTACATTGCTGTCCTTTACCGAACCATTTAACAGTGATCCGCCAAAACCACCTGCCGTACCACTGTAAGTGACCTCATTATTCTGTCCGAATTTCACCGCCGTATTGGCCCGAATCGTAAGACCTGCGTCCGGACTTCCACTGACATTGCCGTAATATACATAGCTTCGAAAAGCATCCAGTACATCGGTTCTGCCAAGTTTCAGCAGATACTTAACAACAGAAGTTTCTCCATCGGCACTGATCTGTGCTGCACCGGCAACATCTGCAATTCCAAAACATCCTCCGGCATATTCACCTGCAACTACCGAACGAATCTTTTCTGCACTTATGCCACTTCCTGCCGTATCTTTCTTGCCTAAAACTGCACCACAGACGCTTCCTGCAAAGCCTCCCGCTGCTTTTGCATATCCGGTATTATTTCCATTTGCATAGGTTCCATTAATGATCACTCCCCAGTCGTCCCATGCGGAAACTCCTGCATAACGAATGGTAGAAACAGTTGCACCTAAGACTTTGATGATTTCTGTCGGGGCATTTACCATCAGTGCATCCAGCAACTTATTTAAAAGTCCCTGTTTTGTCGCTGTATCCACAGCAACTTCACTTCCGGAATCTACTTTTCCTGCAAAACCTCCTACATAAGAAGTTCCATCAACCCTTCTAAGATTCGTGATCTTACATGACGTATTTTCATCGCCCCATATCTGACCACCGATCATTCTTCCCACAAAACCTCCGGCCAGTCCTGCCGGATCCTGATCTGCAATTCCTGTTGCCTTAATTCTGGCACCTGAACGATATCCTTCTACATAAGACTGTTTTACCGCCGGTACGAAAGTATTTAACGCAGATAAGCTGTCTGTTCCAACAAGTTTCAGTCCTGCAAGAGAAACATCTCCTGTATTTGCGACCGAACCTGTCAGCATTTCTCCGGCAAAACCGCCGCTGCTTCGCAGTGCTTCTACCAGCTGGAGATCTTTGGCATATCCATTTGCAACCGTTCCACCTTCCATACGCCCCACATATCCTCCGGCAGAACCGCCCTGCGTAGCCTGGCTTGCTAAGATACTTCTTCCGGCAGTAACTGCATATCCATAAGCATACTGGGAAATGATATCATTTAACTGTCCCTGATCTGTGACAGTGCCAAGAGCCTGTAATTTATTTCCATAACTTCCATAGGAACCAACAGCTCCGACCCATTTATTCCATGTATCTGTATCCAGACCACGTAAAGGGCCATATACCGCTGTATTTTTTTCGGTTGGATATACAGCCTGAAGAATCGTCAGTGGATTGTCCAGTTTAATCAGTCCAAACAGGACTTTCAGGTTTCCGGTATCTGCTACATTGGCACACCTCATCAATCCTGTATAACCTCCAGCATATTCAGTGCCATATACGGAACGAATACGATACGCTGCACATTCCCGCAATGTTCCCGCATATGCAGAGCCTTTCCAGTTATCGGAATTATTTCCCCATATCTGACCGCCATAGTTATATCCTGCATAACCTCCGGCCAGTCCACGATAAACACTATCGCCGCTGTCTGCCTGTGCTCTTACTGCACCACCACATGGGATGCAGGTTGTTTCGCTGTTTTTTATCGTAGGTACAAACGCCTGTAATACTCCAAGAAGATTATCTGCACTGACCAGACCACCGAGAACACTTAATCCACTAACAACATCTGCGGCACTTCCCGGTTCCATGGTTCCTACATATCCTCCGGCACTTTCCCGTCCGATGATATGTGCAAAATTATAAGAATTACTGTTCTGGATCTGTACGCCAAGAAGATATCCTGCGTAACCACCGGCTTTACCGGTATCTCCATCTCCATCGGTGGACAGGATATTAAAACCTCCTGTGGCACCATATACATCAGAACTGTCTATGATAGAAGCAACTACGGTCAAGGCAGATGCCAGATTGGAAGCAGAAAGTACTTTATCCAAAATACTTGCCCCTCCAATAGCAGCCGTACTTCCCATAGCCGCTTTTCCTATATAGCCGCCAGCATAACGGTATGCGCTTACTGCATAGGTACTGTCTTTTCCGTAATAGCTGCTTCCGTCTTCCTGTTGAAGATTCTTCGGTTCGCTGACACCGGTATGCTTCAGTTTATTTACATCCGATTTACTGATCTGCACACCAGTTCCACATCCGATAAATCCTCCGGCACTTCCTGTATCCGCATCATTCGTGCTGTCTTTTTCCAGTGTTCCTGTTACTGTTACTGTAAATCCATCCGGAACAGAACGAACACTTGCATTGCTGATCACCGGAACAAAAGCATTTACAAGAGATACCAAGCCAGTCAGATCTACCACTTTTGTAAGAATAGAAGATTTTTCTCCAATCTCAGCAACGGATCCGGCTCTTACGAAACCACCAAAGCCTCCAGCATATCGAAGTCCTTCTACTTTCAGAAGATTTTCTACGGCCGTTCCTTTTCCAGAACCATCTGCATTTGCTTCATTGTCCACATGGCCGCTTTGCATCTCTCCCGCAAAACCACCGGCATAGCCTTCTGCATTCGCCATACCACTCTCTGCTGTCACAGTCATTCCATTTGTTATTCCAGAAACCTTACAGTTTGTGATCTTACTGGAAGCTGCCTGCAAAACGCTTGCCAGCTCTTTCAGATTTAATATTTTTCCAAGAACACTGTTCAACAGATCTCCTGTGGCATCACCAGCTTCTACTGCACTTCCGGACCACATGATTCCAATATATCCACCGGCATGATAAGGTGCAGTAATTTCTTTCACATTCGTGACATTAGAATTTTTAACGATCACTGCTTTTCCATTACCAATATAGCCACCAGCATCTCCAATGGCCACATCTCCATTCTTTCCAGATGCAGTCACTTTCAGGTCATTGCCTTCAATGCCTGAATCGGAAATCCTCGGATAAGCTACATCCATAACACTCAAAAGCTGTGTCACATTCAAAAGTCCGAGAAGTTTCACAGAGCCAGTCTGCGCTACATCACCTGGCATCAACCTTCCGGCAAATCCTCCGGCATAACTGTTTCCCTTAACATAAGAAAGCCCTGTGATCGCAGTTGTTGCAACATCACCTGTCTTTACCCCATCTGATTCATCAGAAGCATACGTCTCTCCAGAAGAAAAGCCTTCACTCTCACTATCTGTATCACTGGTAAATGCTTCTGTATCCGTTGAATCAACTGCATCCTCTGTAAATCCGGAATTATTATTTCCATAATTGACATCTACTGCCTGTCCGTCTCCAACAAAGCCTCCTGCCATATCTGCGGATACCTGTGGATCTTTTCCTGCTGAAACATAATCAATAGATGTATTATTAAATTCCGGTCGCAGCGCACTGACCACACCTAAAAGGTTTTCAATTTCAATACCTGCCGGCAGTCCGGATGAAGTAACTGAATCTCCTGCATTGGCAAGTGCATCACCTGCTTTTGCATATCCCACAAAACCTCCGGCTTTTCCAGATGTTTCGGATGCAGTAACTGACTTCAGGTTACTGATTTTTGTATTTCTGGCTCTTCCACTGATACACTCACCAATAAATCCTCCGCTGATTCCGCTTTCATCACTGGTTCCTACTGTAAAACCTGCTGAAATTCCGGAAACAATACTGTCAACCGTAAATGTTTCGATCATCTGGCCTACGGAAAGAAGCCCGTCAATTTTAAGAAGTTTCAGTCCAAGGAGATTGATTCCACCTACATTTGCAAGTGTTCCACTTCCAAAATATCCTGCAAATCCCCCTGCTCTCTTTACTGCACTTGCGGAATTCAGATTTGTAACACTGGTCTTTCTTACTTCACCACCTGTACCCTGGCCAATAGCTCCACCTGCATAACTTGCATCTTTATCTGAAGCCGTTACAGTAAGTCCGTCGGTACCTCCATTTACAGAACTGTCTTTTAATTCAAAACGCATATAGTCTGCTGCTGTTACAGTTCCTCCAAGCACATCACTGACACTGGTCATTTTTGCCTGACCAAGAAGACCTCCTGCATAATTTACTGCTGAAACATTCATGGATGAAGCTGCTGCCACGCTGTTAGAATGATCTCCAAATTCATAAGAAACTCCTATTTTTGTCAGCATACGGTTAATGGCAGTTGTTGTTGATTTTGATGTATCCGCCAGTTCTGACGTATTGGAAATCTGAACTGCTCCTGCATATCCCACAAGACCTCCTGCATTCTCTCCACTGGCTGTAATTGAAATATCAGTTCCACCTATGCTGCATCCGGTAATAACGGAAGGACGCAGACCAACCAGATTCAGAATATCCATATTCGTAAAACTACCATTTAAAATTCCTGTAAGAAGATCTTTTACAATAACAAGAAGTCCCTGACTCTCATTGATGTCTGCCACATCACCAAGTGTTGCCATCCCAGCAAAACCGCCGACATAATCTTTTCCATTGACAGCCCCTAAATCTGCTATGCCACAATCCACTGCATAGCTGTTTCGCATTTCTCCAATGAAACCGCCTGCATAGCCACTTTTCGTTGCACTGTCACCTGTGGATGACACATTTGCACGGCCATTGATCTTGCATCCGAGCATTACAGTATTAACCGGGAAATTTCCCATTACTTCGATACCAAGACTGCTCAGAAGGCCAACCACAACTGCATTGGAAGAACGTCCGGCAAAACCTCCGGAATAATCAATTCCGGAAACAGAATCCGTTCCTTCTACGGAGCAGTTCTTCATAACTGCACCGATGGACTCTCCGGCAAATCCTCCTGTATATTTCTGCCCGGAAACAATGACATTACCAGATGCAGAGCAATCTGTAAGAATCGGATTCACATATCCGATTGGAATCAGGCTCTCAACTTTAAGAACTCCGCCATTTAACAGAATCGTGATCAGATCACCCAGTCCCAGCAATGGTATTAAATTCAGCAAAGTACTTAGTGCATCTGTTACCGCCCCAAGAAGTCCTGATAACACCTCATACTTTGTGACACCGGAAATATATCCTACAAATCCGCCTGTCCAGTTATTTACATTGGATACGCCGGAAATATTTTCCACATGACATCCGGATATCTGCACATTGCCTTTGATAACTCCGGCAAACGTACCTGTTGAAAAAGATTTCGGATCATCCTGCAGTCCACTGGACAACCCCAGCAGAGCTAAAACCGGAGTCAAAAGCGTAGCAATCAAACTGAAATCTTTTTTGATTGAATTTGTCGTTGTAGAAACATCCACATTCGATAATGTAAGGTTTTTCACTACAACCGGATCTGTTGCAATCTGGAGTTTGCTGTCATAAGGTGTTGATAAACTCCTAAAGAAACCTACACCGTATTCCGCATTCGATGAATTATTAGAGTTTCCACTCTGGTCGATCTTTGCATCCTGCACAATTTTCACATTGCTGATTGTTACATTTTGTCCTTCGACCATTCCTTTACGGCCTTCCATATCTCCCTGGAAGTTATTGATCGGATTCCAGTTATCATCTTCGCCATTGGAGTTTATTCCATCTTTTGAAAGGTCAATATCTCTAAATATGATATAGTTTGCATCTTTACTATATTTATATCCTGATCCTGCAATATTCGTATTGCTGTGTTTTGATACATCATAAGTCAGAACATATGTCTTTTCATCCTCAACTGTTACACTCGCCAGATCTGGTCCTCCAGATGAATCGCCATTATCACTGGTAAAACCATCTCCTGCATCTTCTTCAGAATCTGCACTGTAAAACTCTTCTGCATCACTGCTATCTTCTGGAGCCGCAACATCTTGTACTTCCGTCTCAGATCCAAAATCATTGCTTCCCACATCTGATACATCATTGGATTCTGCCGGTATCATATCTATCACATCAGCAGTATCCTGATTTTCTTCATTCTCACTGGAAACAACTGCATCAGTACTTTCAACAGCTGTAAATCCATCATTCGCACTCTCTGTCGAAACAACTGTCATATCAGCTGAATCCTGGATGGTACTGCTCACATAGACATATCTCTTTAAAGCCTGCGTTCCAGCTGGATCAAACTTTCCTGCATCCAGATATTCTGTATCATTTAATTTATGATCTCCGGTCGTATTACCATACAATTCTGTTCCAGACCAGTTATAAGTATCATCAAATTTTACGACATCTGCATCTCCCGGATAATACAATTCTGTTTTATACTCTCCCGCATCTTCTGCTGGTGTCCAGGCTGTATGCCCAATAGTCTTTTTTTCTCTTGTTTCATACACTCTCCAGATTGGCTCTGTCACTGCTGTATCTGTTCCAATCGCACGAAGCTGGGCTTCATTACCAATCAGAATATAATCGGTATCTCCGATTTTCTTTACAACCTGTCCGAAATAATTTCTTCCTTCATAATCAGATGGGTATGCACTGCTGATATTTTGTGTTGTTTCTGTCGCAACAGCCTTGTTTGCCAGCAATTCCGGTGTATCGGTAGTAAATGTAGAGGCAAGCATATAATTATGTGTTTTACTGTAAGTAAGATAAGAACCATCTTCCAGATTAAACACCTGACCCATACCAACTTTTTCTGCCACATAATCCTCATTCATAACAGGTTCCTTATCGGAGTCCTCTTGACCAAGTAAAGCAAGCTGATAGCGATTGTAAATATAAATAGTGTCTGTTTCGGCATTATAAATAGTATTATCAGCCCGTTCCGCAGCTGATAAAATACTTCCGGAAAATCCTTCCGGAAAGTTCCAGACATTTGACATATCCATAAGAATATCATTCATTAGATAATAAGACGCATCTGCAGCATAGGTTAACTCTGTATTATCTGAAAGGACTGCTTCACCCTCTCCAATGTTACCATCTTTATCTCCGGTAAACATTTGTGTACCTGTTCCGACTAATAAAAGCTGGCTGTAATTGTAGATACAGATTTTTCCATCTGCATAATCAGATTTTGTTTCTTCCAATGTATCTGTGACATCTTCTTTAACATCCTCTGTATTATCTTTCGATTCTTCTCCGTCTGAAAATCCCTGATCTTCCGAAGACTCAAAATCTCCTGTTTCTTCGTCTTCCGAAATATCATTAATTTCTTCTGATGCTCCGTCAAAAGAATCCGGTACTTCACTGTCGGATGATTCTATCTCTGAATCAACCTCAGTAGAGCCTGTTGTTTCAGCAGGATCGCTGTTTTCGCTTTCGCTGCTAAACTCTTCATAAGACTGCTCATACGCATCTACACCATTTTCCATATCAGAATTTTCTGTTTCATCTGCATATGTAATCGTCATCTGCGATGATAAAAGCGAAATACACAATATAATTGCTGTAATCTGTTTAAGAACCTTAAATTTTTTACTCATAACTGCCCCTAATCTTATGCCACGTTTAACTTTCTGCTTTCTTAATCCATTCCGGCTGCATGGCCGCTGCCAGGAAGCAACGAATCAGTGGTTTTGAAAATGCTCCACATTCCCCGTTAATAATCATTCGGATTGCTTCCTCGTGTTCATATTTTCCTTTATATGGCCGTTTGCTTATTAACGCATCATAAGCATCTACCAGCCCGATCACCTGTGCACATAATGGAATTTCATCTCCTTTTAACCCATCTGGATATCCATTTCCATCGTATCTTTCATGGTGGCAATGGCAGATATCATAACTATATTGATTTAGCTGCTCTGTCGTAACGCCTTTAGGAAACCGAAGTGTCATTTCTGCACCTGCGATTGGATGAATCTTTACTTTTTCCATTTCTTCCGGCGTTAACTTTCCTTTTTTATTCAAAATTTCAATAGGAACTCGAATTTTTCCTATATCATGAATCGGAGCTAATTTGGCAACATTCTGAATTTCATATTCTGAAATTCCAAGACTCGGATATAATTCTGAAAGTTTTCTATATACCTGTTCGGTATAGAAACATATATTTTCCTGGTTTTCAGGTTCTGAAAGGTTATTATGATTTAATACCGTCACCAAAAGATGAACCATATCCCAGTATTGTCTGGTTACTGCCCCTTCCTTTTTCCGCAATTCCTGTTCCATATTAACCATTGCTCTTGAAACAAGTTTCGATCTATGTTCGGATAAGATTACAATATCTTTTTCAGGATTTTTATATTTTTTTATTTCCATCCATACCTGTTTGTCATTATTTTTTCTGCGATATTGGATATTTTCCTCATACACTTCGCTATTCGGTAATATTTTCATTGCTTCAAGTTTCAAAAATTCACCGACTTTTTCACGATCTTCCAGAGCAACATAATCTTCTACATATTTTTTTATAAAGACCTTAAACTCTGTTTTTTCACTTAATGCAATTTCAATTTCTCTATTGTAGCTATACAGACATTCCAGTTTTCCAGTATTCAGTTCTAATTTAAAAACAGAATAGTAATCACCGCAGTCCTCTTTTTTATCTTTTCCAACAATATCGGAGATCTTAATCTGTTCCAATTTACTGTTATAACTATTTTGCATACCCAGAAGAATCTGATGTACTCTGCAATGGTTAATCCGATTTCCAGAGCAATATCCATCCTTTTCCAGACACCGATTTATCGCCATAGTGCTTTCTGTACAAGACATTACATCCATAAGTGAAATATTTTCCGGACTTTTTGCCAGTACATATCCACCTTTAATTCCTTCCAGCGAGCTTATTAAATTTGCTTTTTTTAACTGTTTTGTAATTTTGGGAATATAGTTTACAGGTACACCAAGTTCATTAGCCAATTCTGCTGTCGATGTCATTTGCTGATGTTCCGCAAGAAAACAAACAATCCGGATCGCATAATCCGTTGTAATTGTCAACCGCATACTTTTTCCTCTGCTTTCTTGGCACGCATTTAAAAATACGTGAAACTTTATTTATCTTTGTTCTATCATTTGCATGATAAAAATTATTGGGATTTGAAACTAAACCTGGATTGGTTTTACTTTATTTCTGTAAAAAACACGGCAGAATAATAGATTGCTTCTTTCCGCAGTGTTTCATTTTCACTTGTTCATCTGGTTATTTATAAGATTCTATAAGACTATGAAATTGATCTAACAAAAAATCTTCCATCAATTTCATCAAGATATGAGAAAATCTACGGTAATCGTAAGATATACGGACGTCTTGCTGCTAGCACAGCACATATATTTTAAAATATCGCAACATATAATAATGCAATGATGTTTTTCATTATATTATTTTCATTGTCAATAAATAGGACTGAAACCTTCTTGTTTAATCCCTTTTTCTATTATTCTATCCATTTTTGAGCAAAAAACAATGTAACATTTTTATATGCTTTACCCCCCCGTTTTATAAAAAGTGTTCCATAAAAAAGGATACCGCACAAATCACGATACCCTTTTATATTTTATTCTAGCTCATCTATAATTTTATAAATTACAATACCTATTCGTACTGCTAACATTTCATTAGCATTTTTAAAATCCATTCCTGTCATTTTTTTTATTTTACCAAGCCGATGTACTACTGTTTGATAATGGACAAACATAGTTTCAGAAGTCTGCTTTGTGCTCTGGTTATTATCAAGATATACTTGAAGAGTTTGTATTAATTCATTTTTTGAATCTGAATCATGTAGAATCCGCAACGATTCTGGAATATACTGTAACAGTTTTGATGGATCTTCAATATCGCCCAAGAGCTGAAAAAATCCAAGATTGGAATATCTCACCACCATTCTATTTGAATTTCCAGAAACCACTCTTATTACATCAATATATGTAAGTGCCTTTTTAGCTTCCTGATATGATTCGCTTAAACGTTCCACTCCGTTTACAACTTTTCCGATTCCGATCAACAATCTGCTTCCTGATTTTCTGCGTTGAATAGCTCTTTGAATCGTGTGCTGCAACTCTTCTAATTTTGTTTGCAAAGCTATCTGCGTTTCCTTTTCAGATACTCTATGTAATGCTACAATTCGTTCCATATTACGAAATATCATTTCACCAGGAAACAACGCTCTCAGTTCGCCTTCTATGACTCCTACTTCATGCAGAAACTCCTTATCATATCGTCCATGTGCATCCATCTTTGTCTGAAAGACAATAATCTGATATTTCTGCTCATAATTTAGTCCAAGCAGTCTTACTGCTGATTCCATCCCTTTACGGCTTAAAGTATTCGTAAGGAGTGCATGAACAATATCATGGTCATATTTTTTCTCAATTTCCTGCTGGGCAAATTCACTTACAAAGCCATACATCAACGTAATAATTGCATTTTCCAGTGCCATATAATCAAGAGCAGACAGTTCTCGATTTTTTTCAGTTATTACCAGAAAGACTTCTGCTTCTCCAAATATATCAATCCGAACAACATATTGAATAAATTCGCCTTGCTGTCTGCTATATGAAAATCGAGTAAGTATGTCCGGGGTATAATCTTCAAGGTTATTAAGTAATACCAGTTTATCACTATTATCTCCTGTTGAGGCACAACAATTACCATTTGTGTAATACAAAGCGACTGGATTTTCAATCATACTACCAAGAAGATCCAAAACTTCCGATGCCTGATTCGATATTTTTCTAGGTGAAAATGATAACATATTAAAATTATCATGGGTTAATTTAAAATATTTCAGCCTTGCTATGTCTTTATCAAATACCTGATTCATTACATACTTAATCACAGGCCAATACTCTAATTCTTCCGGCATTTCTAGTAAAGGAATTCTCTGATCCGCACAATACTTTCTTAACAGATCTCTTTTTAATTCCAGATCTTTTTCAGATGTTCTCTTCTTTAATATAATGCCACTGAGCTTTTTTTCCGAGTATTGTTCTAAATATTTTATAAATGTTTCATTCCTACATTCTTTGTAGACCCACAAACTGGTCAGGAGAATTTCCCCTCCCTCAAGATATTTGACCATCTCTGGAATTTCTATAATTCGGATTCCAGAAATTCTCTTGTCAAGATACCCTTCGCCATAAACCACTTTAATCTGCGGAAAGCGATTACTTTCAATAAATTGTTTTGTTGTATATTCCATTCATCTTCCTTCTGTGCGTTATTTTCAGTTACTCGAATTTATTATATATTCTAATCACTTATTAATTCAAGTTTTTTACATCTAAATTATTGATATTTTTTATAATTCCACAGTTATCTTTTCATATGACTTAACCTTCTCCTCTGTCCTATTTTGCTCTTGTACTTTTGATTTTAACTGAAAATCCTTTAAAGATTTCAACACAGATTTCTTTATTTCTCCCTTTTTGGGCTTTGCAGATTTTTTCTCAGAATAGACTTCCGAAGTCTGCTGTTCTGTTTCCTGTACTTTTCCTTTCTTTTCATCCAGATACTTTTCCATATCTGCGATTGCTTTCTGCACCAGAGAGCTTTCTTTATAATGTGGAATCATATCTATCAGATCACGATTTATCCTACCCGCACTCATCAGCTCATATTCCCCAGAATAATCTTGGTCACCGTCTTGCAGATCAAATCCGATTCCTTTGATTCCATGCATCCGTTCCGCTGGGATGTCCTCATATATTTTAATGGCTTCTTCTAAAGTGAGATTGTTATGGTACTCTCCCATGACCGGAAACTCCATGCACTCTGCGACATAAAAACTAATCGTAGCTTCTGGCTGTTTTCGCATTTGCCGTTCATTTATTTTTTCTACCTCTTCCATTAAATTTTCATAATCAAATGGGACTGCATTTTCCATAAAAATGTCTTCATCTTCCAGAATATCTTCCATTGCCTGCTTTATAGAAATATCTGGATTTTCATAAACACCCCCATCAATCTCAACAAAATCCACGTCATAAAGCGTATAATCATACCCGCCTTCTGTTTTTTGAATTGCAAAATATGTATTATCAATCTTATAAGCCAGTTCATCTGATTCTATTTCTGGTACGGAATTATCAACAACACCCTCTTTCTCCTGCAAATATTCTGAAACTGCCTCCAATGCTCCTGCATCAAACCCATTCCACAAATCTTCTGCAACAAGCTGACCATTTTCCGATACAACAATTCCTGCCACATCGGAGCCAAATTCATCATGTTCCATTAAGAAAAACTTCTCCCCAGCATATTCCTTTTCAGCAACCGTATGCCATGTCCCGTTATGTCCTTCTGCTTCATACCCTCTTGTCTCTGCCGTGATCGTCACTTCGTTTTCTCCTATCGCCTGTTCTATCCTCTGCATCCGGATCTCAGCTCTTGCCATGTCGATAAACCCATCTAAAACTGCCGGGTGGCTTTCGATCACATAATCCAGATTCAAATTTCTTCCCCGACTGATATTTTCCGGAACCTCAATACGCTCTGCCCAGTCTTTGTTCTGTCTGGAAAATCTTCCATCATTGGAAAGTTCCCGGATGGTATTTGCCATAACAAAATTCATACGTTCTTCCCCAAAGCGTTCCACGACTTCTTTTGCCGCATCTTGCTTTAAGTGCAGCCCGTCAAAATTCTCCCGGATGCTTTCTTCGATTGCTTTCTTACAGTCCAGGTTTAACTTTCTGGAATCCAGATAAGCATCCACATCCCGTTCTCCCATTGCCTGTTCCAATGTTCCTTTATAAACTGGCGGATATGCCC
>SKEI01000655.1_pt1 | contig 20904 bp, 18 predicted proteins | sample 4826701 | NCBI WGS metagenome assembly SKEI01 (sample SAMN11008813, study PRJNA524170) | human gut metagenome | biome: Human fecal sample; material: Feces; isolation source: fecal sample from pouch patient p2, p6, p7, p14 | host: Homo sapiens | place: Israel: Tel-Aviv | collected 2016-08-31 | reverse complement strand
TCTTTCGCCTGGTGTATGATGCTGGGATGCTATGGTGTGAACCTATTGCATATTTTCCTGCATCAACAACAGTAAAAATCATGGATAGAATTGATGTGATTGGAAAAAGAATCAGCAAAAAAGTAACTCATAATAATGTTAAATAAAGAAAGGAGCTATCTATTATGATGGAAACAAGTTGCATTAAAACAGGATACAGAAGTAATTCTTTCGATATTCGAAAGAGACAGGCAGTAGAAGTTGGAAAGTACGAAGCTGAAAATGGCAGCAAATCTGTTCTCTACAGAGATAGAGAAGGCTATTTCTTGGAGGAATGTAATTTGCATCCAGTGATTGATGAGTGCAATGATGCTGTCGTGGGAATATTGACTTCGAGATGTTATCCGATGGAAAGAGACACTGCTTTTGAATGGGCGAGGGATGGTCATAGTGATCCTAGTATATTTTTGGCAGAATTTTACGACGACGATCCAGATGATATTAAACTCATAAAAAAGAAAGAAGGGGAAGAAGAAAATTTGCTTACGATTACAGGTCACAAGATGGCGGTAATCATAACACCGAATGGTGAAAGCGTATTTATGTATTTATCTGATGAGATAGGCTCTTTTCCAGTTAATATGCCACGCAGGAAGCTTTGGTACTTTAAAAAGATGTTTGATAGTTATGAGATAACTGAAGAAGAAGCGTTCGAGGATCTTTCTGATATACTGTCAGAATATCAGAAAGAAAAACAGTTGTTTAAAGTTCTTCTTTCAAAGCCGGAAATAGAAAAAATTTCTGGAACAAAATACTGTATCAATGGATATACAGTTATTGCTATGAATTGTTTTGAATAAGCAGTTTCCCGGGATGATAAGTCATCCCGGTGAATCTCTTCCCAAAATTAAGATAACTGCTACCAAGAATAGATGGATGTCATTGTTCGAAAAGTAGCAAAAAATTACTGAAATATTAATATTTTAAAAAGGAGATTACACTATGAATAACGTAAAAAAATCTGCAACTGAAAAAGCATTAACTGCACTTGTTGGAACACAGTATAGCATTAATGAACTTATTAATTCTGTTCATATGAAAGAAAACAGAGTAGTAATCAAAAAGAATTTAACTATTGTTAATGACAGCACTAATTGCTGTCCAATAGAAGAAACTATTGTTACTGATGGAACTTTTACAGTCACAGAAGGTCGCTATGTGGAGGTATGCGAACATGATTCGCAGTATCACTATATTTATTTGCATTGTGCTGAAGAGGATTGGAAATTCAAAGTGATTTTAGACGAGCGTGACTTAATAATAGAAATAAAAGAAATGTACACAGTAACGCAAATTGTTGAAAAGCTTAAACTTGAGCTTGTGGGAAAGCAATTTAATCTTACGACAGTATGTGTGTCTATTCGACGTTTTTTGGCAGGGCTGCCATGGGAAGAGAAGGGTGAGACACAGCTTGATGACATGGAGGGTGAAGATGGTAGAGAATATAATTCTATGACATTCTTTGTTAAATCCACTATGGAGGAATTTTTGGGAATCTGCATTTCGTATGATTCGGCTTATCTAATAAGGGACGTAAAAGTATTTACTAAATATGAAGAATAGAGTTAACTAATAAAGTGCAATCACCATTTCTATGGGTGATTGCACAAAAAATAGTAACATAATTTGGCAATATAAGAAAGGAGAGAACTATATGAGCAAATATGAAAGTACAGAAATTCTACCATTGAAAATGGTTAATTCTTTTGAAAGGCATTATCCAGGATGTTGGAATATAATAGGATTTAAACTAGTTGAAATAAAGAATAACGCAATTAATTATGATCGGTATTTGGAGCGAGTAGTTGGATTGCTAGAAAAATATAATATACAAGATGAAGAACAACTGCTTGCAATATTCTGTATGATGTTAATGGCAGCTGTATGGAGAAAAAATAAGCAAATATTCAATTTTGAACAAGAAATATTAAAAGAATTCTGCAATCAAAAAATGAGTTTTGATATGTCGCCAGAAATACTTGAGCAACTACCGTATCCCTGTATATATATTGCCCTTGATGGATTTAATGGATTGAATGGGATATGGGTAATGAAATTTAGCAATGATTTAGGCAATAAATCGCTGTGTCTAAATCTTTTTACTACATATGATGGCATAGAAGGATACCATTTAAAGGGAAATGATGTTAGTACTATAGATGATTTTATAAAAAGTGTTTTTGATGATCCGAAGATTTTGAAGAGATCAAAAAAAGAAAAAAGAAATTTAGAAGAACAATTAAAAATGGCGTTGCAATGTATACTTTACATTTGTGCCGCAAATGCTGAGATAGAGGAAGATCCAATTCAGAAAACAAGATATCGTGCACCAAGTTCGGAAGAATTTATAAAAGACAAAGTAAGAGAAGTCAAAAAATGGAATTGTGGAAAAAAGGAATCCAAAATCATTTATTCAGATTTTGGTTCATATCCAAGAATAGTGACGGATATGAAAGAAAATCATATAAGGAATGTAAAAAGTAGCCCGAAAAGATGCCATGTAAGGAGAAGTCACTGGCATCATTATTGGACTGGTTCTTCTAAGGATGGAACGAGAAAGATGGAGCTAAGATGGATCAGTGCAATGACAATTCACAAAGAAGAATACGAAGAAGAATCTCCGAATTTAAGAATCAACAATGTTTATGCAAGTTAAAGGTGTCTTTGCGAAGGCACCTTTTGAATTGAAACGGTACAGATAAAGCATGAAATGTGATATTATTTAAAAAAAATATTTGAAAATATGGAGAAAGCACATGACATTTATGTATGAGGAAGAAGAAAATCGCTGGAGATGTTCTTTTAGATCTGATGGAAAATGGATTAATGTAAATAAATTTCTGCAGGAATTTGGTGGTGGCGGACATGCTGCAGCAGCTGGTGTGCGTAAACGGACAGATAATGTAGAAAAATTCCGACAGGAGACACTGGAACGTATTCGTTTAATGAGAAAATCTTGTGATAATGAAAAAAGTAACGAACATATCGATTAAGGACGCAACAAAAGAGAATTTATATCGTTACTGTGGGAGTTATATAAATACGTTTATTTATCTTTACAAAAACTATGAGTAGAGTAAAATATACTCTGTAATAAGTATATTTACGAAAGAGAAGATCAGGAGGATTGTAAATGAAAAAGAAGTTTGTAGCTCTTCTGATGAGTGCGGTTATGGTATCCGGTAGTCTTGCATTACCGGTCTATGCAGCAGAGGAAGAGACAGTAATTGAATTTGCTGATGATGAAGAAGACACTGTGGATGTTGAAGAAGAACCAGAAGAATCAGAAGAACAGGAAGACACAGGGGTATCGGAAATACCAGAGGATACCTGGGAGGATTTTTCTGATCAGCCGGTTACAGAAGATTTTTCATCAGAAAGTGAAGCAGTCGGTACCAGCACGACTCTTGGTGGAAATATTAACTGGGGAAGCTCCAATGCAACCTTGCCAACGGATGTAACAACAGTAAAAACTGGCAGGATGTTTCTGGGGATAAAGGGAAGTTATATCACCGATATGCAGAATGCTTTGAATCGAATCAATGCGATACGAAAAGAAGCATGTGATGAGGGAATAAAAGATCCAAGAAATGAAAGCCGTAATCTGACATCTTCGGATTATGTTCCGATCAAATGGTCCTCTGATCTGGAATACATAGCCAGGATACGTGCGGCAGAAGCGTCGGTTTACAGGCAGCATATAAGACTGAACGGATATGATGCATTTGCAATTTATTCGCCGAATGGAGTCAGGAGCTGGGGAGAAGTTCTGGCGTGGAATACAAGCAGGACATTTCTTCAGGGGATTGAACAATGGTACAGGGAAAAGAAAGACTGGGTTGGAAATACCGGAAAAGTAACAGGACATTATACACAGATGATCGATCCGGATAATATTTATGTAGGTCTTGCGACCTTTATTAATCCAAATGTCGGATATTCAACAACCACTGCCGGGGAGTTTACCTCTCAAAGAAACCTGGATTATAGTCAGGGAACATCAGGTGCTGTTTTGGATGAAAGTGCAGGACCGGCCATAGATAACTGTATACAGACTGTGGAAGTAAAAACAGATAAGATTACAGCGAGTATGCCGGATTTTAATTCTCTTGCAGCACCGAACAATGTTCAGGCAGAGTTTAATCTGACTGTATATAATTGTAAGATGGAAACACTGGGGGCTGCAAAGTGGACTTCATCTGATGTAAAAACGGCAACTGTAGATAACACAGGAAAGGTCACAGGTGTTCATGAGGGAAGCGCAGATATTACTGCTGCCTGCGGAGATTTTTTTGCTACAAAAACAATACAGGTCACAGGTCATCCGAACACTGAACTAAAGAATGCAAAAGAAGCAACCTGCAGTAAGGAAGGTTATACTGGGGATAAAATCTGCAAGGACTGTGGAAAAACAATAGAAGCTGGAAAGACAATACCGAAAAAAGAACACAGCTGGGATGCCGGAAAGGTAACGAAAGCTGCTACCTGTACAGAGACTGGTGTAAAGACTTATGTCTGCCAGTCCTGCAGTATAACAAGAACAGAAGACATTCCAGCACTTGGACACAAAATAGTAACGGATGCAGCAGTAGCAGCAACCTGTGAGACAGATGGAAAGACAGAAGGAAGTCACTGCTCTGTATGTGGAACAGTTCTGACAGCTCAGAAAACTGTAAAGGCAACGGGACACGATTGGGATGAAGGCAAAATAACAAAATCAGCTACCTGTGAAGAAAAAGGTGTAAAAACTTATACCTGCAGGACCTGTGAAAAAACAAGAACGGAAGATGTTTCGGCGCTTGGACATCAGGCAGTAACGGATGCGGCGGTAGCAGCAACCTGTGAAACCGATGGAAAAACCGAAGGAAGCCATTGTTTTGTATGCGGTAAAGTGTTAGTGAAACAGGAAACGGTAAAGGCAACGGGTCATAAACCGGTGACAGATGCAGCAGTACCTGCAATTTGTGAAAACGATGGAAAGACAGAGGGAAGTCATTGTTCCGTATGTGGTAAAGTACTGACCGCACAGAAAACAATTCCGGCATTGGGTCATACCTGGGATGCAGGAAAGATAACAAAAGAAGCTGCCTGTGAAACAAAAGGAGCAAAGACGTATACCTGTGAGACGTGCAAGAAGACAAGAACAGAAGAAATTCCGGCTCTTGGCCATAAATTTGGTGCATGGGTGACAACCAGCCAGGCAGATGTACTTTCTTCGGCAAAACAGACACGTATATGCACGGTATGCGGAAAGAAAGAGCAGAGAAATTATGGAAGCAGACTTCGTGGAACGATGACCGTAAATGTTTCTTCCATACCGCTTAAGACCAGACAGAAAACTTCTGTACTGAAAGTAACCGGACTTGCAAGGGGCGATTCCATAACTTCATGGAAGTCCAGTAACACAAAAGTAGTGAAAGTTACAGGAAGAGCAAATGGAACCTGTAGGATCACTGCTGGAAACAAAACCGGAAAAGCAAAGATCACCATTACATTAAGGAGCGGGCTTCAGAAGACAGTGAACGTATCTGTTCAGAAGAGTACAGTAAAAACAAAGAAGATTTCAGGTGTTGCAAGGACACTGAGGCTGAATAGAAAACAGAAAGCTACACTGAAACCGGTCCGTTCTCCATTGACCAGTACAGAAAAAATTACATATAAATCCAGCAACTCAAAAGTTGCTTCGGTCAATTCGAAGGGCCAGATCACTGCAAAGAAAAAGGGAACAACAATTATTACAGTGAAATCAGGGAAAAAGACAGTGAAATGTAAAGTAACCGTGAAATAGGTAAATAAAAATGTCGTCAGCTTTATAATGGCTGACGGCATTTTTTATGGAAAATATATTATTTTAGTAACTCATCATAGGTAGTATCAAGACAATCCCGTATTCCTCTGAGCTGGGATCCGGTAATATGCTGGATTCCACGTTCAATCTTGACAAGCGTTTCCCTGGTGATGTCCACGTTTTTCAATTGCAGCATTCTGACAAAATCAGTCTGTCCATAACCTTTTTCTAGCCGGATCCGGCGTATATTTCTGCCAATATCAATCCCAACCTGTTTAATCTTTTGTTCTGCCATATAAAGAATTTCTCCTTGGTAAAAATAGAACCGAAATTAGTCCTTTTTATTTATCATAAGGAAGAAAAATGTTATAATGGGACTAGTATTAGTCCAGTTTTGCGCAAATTATAGTATAAATCAGGGACTATCCATTTCCTGAAATGACAAATTAAAAAATTATTTTAAATTTAAAACCTTGAGGATACTTTATGTGTCTAATAGATAAACAAATGAAGGAGAGAGAATAATGATATGCTATAAATGCCAAAAGTACGTTGAAAAATCAGCAGAGAAATGCCCTTATTGTGGGGCTGACTTTAAATTTTCAGAAAAACTGATACAACAGGCAATTGAGGGAAAAGAAACAGCGCAGCAGGAGCTTTATAAGCGTACATATAGTGATGTGTATTTTACAATACTGTCAATTACGAAAGACAATGATCTCATTATGGATGTCCTTCAGGATACTTATCTTACTGCGTTTCAGAAGCTGGAACAATTAAAAGACTGTAACAGCTTTCGTGCGTGGGTGAGAAGTATTGCCCACAATAAGACACTGAATGCTTTGAGGGATCGCCGGGTGCTTTATACGGCATCTGTTGTATCTGTAGAAACGGAGAATGTTCTAAATGTCGAGGACAACCGGATAGAAAACATGCCGGAAGCAACTATTGATCAGCAGGAGACAAGTCGTCTGGTAAAAGAAATCCTGAATGTGCTTCCGGATGAACAGAGAATTGTTATCGGAATGTTTTATTATGACCAGATGAGCGTATCAGAAATAGCAGAAGAACTGGAATGTAGTGAAAACACAGTAAAAAGCCGGTTAAATTACGGACGTAAGAAAATTCAGACTAAAGTTCTTGAACTGGAAAAGAACGGAACTAAACTGTACAGCCTTGCACCATTGCCGTTCTTCATCTGGCTGCTTAGAAATCTGTATGAACAGCCGGATAAGGATATCTTTGACGCAATACGTCAAAAATATATTTTGGGAAAAGGAGTAGTAAAAAAGAAAGACAGTAGCGGTGAAGCAGCAGATTCTAAATCAGAGACAGATCCAGGAGAAGGAAAAAGTGAATCTGGTGCTGATACGTCACAGGGTAGTGAGAGTGGAGAACAGACAGAAAACAGTCCAGGACAGTCCAAAGAAAGTGATTTATTGAAAAAAGCATCTTCAGCCATGAAAACAGGAAGCTCAGCCAGCCAGGGACTTCTTTTCAGATTATTGGCAGGTGCAGCGGCAGTTGCGGTTATGGGTACAGGAGCTTATTTTGGCTATCAGCATATGAAGCCTGATGAAAAAATAGAAAAAGAAGCATTGGATACGGAAGAGAAACCAAAAGAAAATCCGACAGAGAGTCCACAGCCGGAAGTAACCGCAACACCTGAACCAACCGCAACACCAACAGTGACGCCGTCTCCAACACCGGAGCCGGTCAAAACTGTCAGAGAGGAAATAGAATCCACAGGTTATCAGTATATAGGGGGAACTTCCTATGATGTAACATATACAGGTGGCGTTATTTATCAGGAAAACGGTCCGGATGCAGGTATCAGCCTGTCTGAAGCTCCAACAGGAGTTGTCGGAGTCATAAAAAGAGATATGGACGGAGATGGGGAAGAAGAATATCTTCTGGTAGTATTAAAGCATCGAGAACAGGATTTCCTAAATAATGGAAAAATGGACGCTGCTTTGTACTTTGAGGTTTATAAGGAACAGGATGGAAATCTGGTATTACAGGGAGGAACCGCTGATGAAGATGCGTATGCAGTGCATATTACAGAGTTTTTCCCAAATGTAAAAGTTGTGTGCAGTGGAACGACTGTATATGTCGTCGAAGAAGCGATGGCGGCATTTTCAGCAGATCCGGGAAACAGCGGAGCTTCCTACACTTATACGGGAACAGGATTTTCCTGCAAAAGAGCAGAGGCAATGGATGGAGCGATAGAAAGTGAGTTCACAGATCCAGTAGCAAATGCGTCAGAAGAAGATCTGCTGTGCCAGATCACTATCCCTCAGATTTATGATGAAGGAAATTATTCAATAGTTTCTTTGGTGTATAGTGGCACACCTCAGGCTGTTACACTGGAATACAGAGATAATGGATATGTGGAAGCAGAGTCGTGCTCTGATGATGATTCTGCATCTTCAAAGGAAAGCGCGGGTGGTGTAGAAGAAAATGCGGAAGAAAGTACAGATATGGAGGCAGAGATAGCAAATGCAGAAGAAGAGCTTAAAGCACAGGGATATATTCCGGCGGAATTCACCTCATATGATGATGTAATAGAAAGATATAAAACAGTTCTTGAAAAAGAGGAGACATATGAGGAGATGCTTGCTGATGGAATAACGAACATGGGAATGCTGGATATCATTCGTAATCAAGACCGAACGGACAAGCTTTCATATGTTGGTTATGCGGAATTGGATCTGGATGAGGATGGATCAGATGAACTAGTAATACTTAATTCTGATGGAGATGTTTATGAGATATATACACAGAAAGATGGACAGATAAAGAAAATATTTCAGTCATCAAATTATCGTGAAGGTGCATGGCTTGTGGAAGGAAATCTTATTTGTCATAGAGCAACAGGGGGTGCCGGGTATCATGTGATTAGTGTATACAAGTTAGAAGATGGAAGTCTAAAAACGGTGGAATCGCTTACAGTTGATACAAAAGTAAACAGAGAAGATACAGGTAAGCTAAATGAAATGGAACAAAAATATTCTGATATGCAGATGAATATTTCATTTAATCCGTTCAGTGAATTTGAAAAGTGATCATATAAAAAGAAAATTTTTTTAATCGATTGAAAGCGGGGAGGAGAAAAAATGGGAAATTTCGGATTTGTAATAGTTGGTGTAATTGCATTAGATATTTTTATTTGGGTATGGCTTATAATATCTGATAAAAAAACACTTATTCATTATTATTTTCTACCGAGGACAAAGGAATCTCTTGATGCGGAAGTGCGAAATGCAATTGTAAAAATAGACACAAATAATAGCAGTCATTGTAGGTACTGCGGAGCTGAAATGGCACCAGGAAGTAAATATTGTGGTATATGTGGTAAGAGTCAATTTCCTAAACAGAGTAAATACTTTAGCAGTGGACATAAAGGTACGATTAAACAGGTTAATCAGTGGTTGGCTGAGAATCCGAATGTAAAAAATGTAACGATGAATGTAGAGCTTGGAAAAGGAATTGGGGCGTTTACTTATCGTTCTGTTATAACGAGCATAGAACTCCAGTATGAAATAGATAAAGAGTGTAATCCGTATCAGTATGCTGTTGTAGAAGTGAAAAGGCATTCTGGATGGTATACTTTCGATGTGAATAAGGCTGTAAATAAATGGAAAGAAAATAATCCAGCTGCACAGGTGGTTTGTGAGCGGTCAACGATTTGGGAAAGAAATGGCAGTGCTCATAATGCGCAGATTTATATGCTTATTAAATCGAAAGAAGAGCAGGAAGGTGTCGATGGAAATACATCTAAAGTAAATTATAAACGGAATAAAAAATGGTTAATTGTCCTTTGTGTATTGATTGCATTGGCAGTGGGAGGAATAACATATGTGAGTTCACTGCCCAGATTTACAGGAACAGGAAGCACAGATGGTTTGATTTTGAGTGTAGATCAGCCATTTTCTCGTATTATGAAGATAAATTACCAGAATACCGCTGCTAATGATTTTTCATTGGGATGGGTAGATAAATCAGCAGAGGTAGTAGCTGTAACTGATAAAGGGGAATATTCAGGCAAAATAGTGGGGGCTTTTGGCAATGATTCAAAATTAAAGCATGGGAAAAAAGGATTCTTTTTAGCGATATTTAAAGATATAGATGGGAATGTAGAACAATTAAATTTTAATGGAATTTTATATTTGAAAGATGATGGGCTTCCTGAACACAATACTGGGTTTGGAAATATGTCTGATAAAGAAGCTCAGGTTCAACTTTTGATCACACACAATAATGGAGATACTTCCACAAATCTATTATCTGAGAACCCAGATACAGAAACCGCAGAGAATCAAAATACAGAAGTAACAACAGAAGAAAGCAAACAACAATATAAAGTAACAACAGGTGGAACCAGATTGAACATACGAAAAGAGCCTCGGGCAGATGCAGAGGTAGTTCAAAAACTTGAAGATGGTACTGTTTGTGAAGCCAGTGGCAATAAAAGTGAGGATGGAAGCTGGATAGAAGTTATTATTCCAGAGAGTGATCAGACTGGTTGGGCAAGTGCTCAGTATCTTACTGAAATACCAGAGGAACAATCCATTAATGTTGGCGGGCAGGAAATGTCTGTAGATGAAGCAGAAGATGGAAATTCAGAACAAGTTCCAGAGAAGTCACAGTCGGAAGAAGTAAATCAGGTACAACAAATGCAAGAGTGGATGCAGTCAGAAGAAGTCCGGCAGGCACAACAGCAGATGCAGGAGTGGATGCAGTCAGAAGAAGGCCAGCGGACACAGCAGCAGATGCAGGACATGTTAAATAGTATGATGAATCAGTGAGGGGAAGAATATGTACTGTGTGAAATGTGGAACAGAACTGGAAAATGAGGAAATCTGCCCTTCCTGTGGACAGTTGAGGGAAGATCAAAAAGAAAAATATGTAAGAAATACATTAATCAGTGGTAAAGGACTGTATAGAAGCTATAGAGGAATAATCATCAAGTTGTTGGTAATCTTGTATGCGATAACGTTAATAGCCCCTTGGGTGATGAATGGTCAAATATATCAGGTGGAAATCTATAGAGGAATTGCAAGGGTCACTTCAGTATTATATGCCCTTTCAGTATTTTTTGCATTATGGCGAATTCTTGCCAAAGCTGGAATGCATGGGTGGGCGATGCTTATTCCTTTTTATAATGTATATTGTGTATTTAAACTTGCCTTTTATGAGGCGTTTCAGACGTTATTGATATATATTTCAGTGGCTTTTCTGGGAACATTCCTGACCTATTTTGGGGGAGCTTCAGGTCCATGGATATTGGCTATTTTTGTAGTATTCTGGATAATGCTGTACATAAAACTGCTATATAGAATTTCTGTTAATTTTGGACATGGAGCAGGATATACAGTTGGACTGATATTCATGCCGTATCTGTTTATTTTACTGCTTGGCTGGGGAAATGATGATTATATATTAGACAGGGATGCGTATTATGGTGAAATAGATCCTCAGGAACTAAGATTCAGACCTCATAAAAAACATAAAAAGTGGTTGTTCATTCTAGTTGCATTAATTATTTTGGGAGTTGGAGGAATGTTATATGTTATTTCACTGCCAGAATTTACAGGAACGGGAAATGCAGATGGACTGAGTTTACAGGTGAATCAGTCGATTTCGCATATTATGAAGATTAATTACCAGAATAATGCGCCTAATAAATTTTCGTTGGGATGGGATCAGATGGCGAAGGTAGTAGCGATAACTGATAAAGGAGAATATACAGGAACAATATTCGGTGCTGCTGGCTTTAATACAAAACTAAAACCTGGGGAAAGGGGATTTTTTGTGGCGATATTTCGAAATATAAAAGGGAATATTAAACAATTAAATTTTGAGGGTATTTTGTATTTGGGAGATGATGGCCTTCCAGAGCAAATGATTGATTACAGTATCAGGAAGATTTTTGACAGAGAAGCTCAAATTCAGATTCCCATTGTGTACAAGCCATAAAGTAAAGGTAAATTGTTTTGTAAAAAGTTTAAAAGTCTAAAACTTGATGGTTGATTTATGTGTCTTATGTATAGAAAGACAAAAGGGAGGGGAATTAAAAATGTTTTGCAGAAAATGTGGTTTAAAGTTGAAAGAGGGAGACAAGTACTGCTGGAAATGTGGAGCAGATATAATTGTTAAACCTGAGGATAAATCAACGGTTAACAGCAGATGGTTAACGTGGGTGATGATTGCCGTGCTGATTTGCTGTGCAGGTGTTTTTGTGTATCAATGGCAGAGTGCGTCTGGCAGAGCAAAACAGAAGGATTGTATGAATGTGCAAAAAATTATGAATATATGGTCATCAGGTGAGACAAATCAGGCACAGGAATGGATGCAGCAGGAAGAACTGAATCGGCAACAGCAGCAGATGCAGGATATGTTAAATAACATGATGAATCAATGAGGGAGAAAAAGAAAATGTACTGTGTAAAATGTGGAGCAGAACTGGAAAATGGAGAAGTCTGCTCTTCTTGTGGACAGTTGAGAGAAGATAGAAAAGAAAATACATAAAAAATACATGGATCAGCGGGAAGGGATTGTATCGAAATTACAGAGGAGTAATTATAAAGCTGCTGATAATCATGTATGCCATAACAATAACAGGACCGTTGATGATAAATGGTCAAATATATTAGCTGAAAATCTGGAAAACAATTGCAAATGTTACGTCAGCGCTGTATGTGTTTTCTATGATTTTTGCGTTGTGGCGAATACTTGCTAAAGCTGGCATGCATGACTGGGCAATCTTTATTCCTGTTTATAATGTATATTGTTTATTTAAACTTGCTTTTGAAGATGCGTTAGTTTCGATGCTTTTATATATCGGATTTGGCTTTTGGGGAATGCTTCTCGATATGGTATCCCTGCATGCCACACCGTTTATAGCTGGTGTTTTTCTGATATGCATGGCAGTGCTGTGCATTGGATTGGTATATAGAATTTCTGTCAACTTTGGACATGGAGCAGGATATACACTGGGATTGATATTGATGCCTTATTTGTTTGTATTTTTACTTGGATGGGGTAACGATGATTACGTACGAGATAGAAAAAAGATCCAGCATGATGCTGGGATAAGTACCTCAGAGTCAGGAAACGGAAAAAGCAAAAAGTGGCTGCTTATTCCGGTAATATTAATTATCTTGGTGGCAGGAGGAGCGATATATGCTGGAAAAGCCTGGAATTCTGTTTTCCATAATGTAGAAGCCTCACAAAATGTTTCTTCTGAGAAACAAAATGTAGAAAATTTAGAAGATCAGAATACGGAAGTACCAAAAGAAGAAAGCAAACTGCAGTATACGGTAACAACAGGCGGAACCAGATTGAATATACGAAAAGAGCCTCGGGTAGATGCAGAGTTTACAGAAGAAGAGATAGCGGAAATGTTCCAGAACTAAAAAGTTTAGTGAAAAATATATTAGTCTAGTACTCAAATCCAGTTTCCTATTGTATGCGAGTCGTGCAGTAAAAACAAAAAAACAGAAAAATTCTTGAAAATAATTAAAAATTTAAAACCTGAAGGTGGGGTTACGTGTCTAATAGGTAAAAGAACGGAGAGGAGGAATTGTTTAAATGCATGTAAGAGCAAGAAATGGATAGTCAGTTAAAGATACAACTGAAACAATCAAATACCTAGGAGGAAACGAAAAGATGAAACAAGTATGTAAAAAATTAATGACAATCGTAATGGCAACAGTTATGTTACTGATGACTGCAACACCTGCATTTGCAGGAAGTAATATCGGACTGTATATTCCGAAAAATATGACAATGACTTTGTATTCTAAACAGTCTGTAAAGAATAATCCTTATGCTAACACATCATATATTGCATATATAGAAAACGCTAAAGTGTCTGTAAAATCAAGTAATCCAAAGGTTGCAACAGTAAAAGTAAAATCGAAAAATATTGTAGTTACTGCAAAGAAAACGGGAAAAGCAACGATTACTATAAAAAAAGGATCAAAAAACTATCGTTGTAAAGTGACTGTGTCTAAATATGCGAATCCAATTAGTTCGGTAAAAGTTGGAAAGACAACAATTTCAGGAAAAAATTTCAATGTCAATAATTACAAAAATTTCAAATATTCCAAATATGCAGGAAAAAAGACAGCAGTCAAAATTAAAATGAAAAAAGGATGGAAATTGTTATCCATGGACTATGCCCAAAAGACATGGAGAAAAGGTGAGAATTTTAAAAATGGTTCAAAAGTACCTGTGAAAGGTGGTTCAGGATTTACAGTAGGTGCTTATGTGATGAATACAGCTACACAGCAGACAGAAATTATCTCGTTACAGTTTAAATAAGCGGAATATGAATTTGTAAGAATTCAAATCTCAATGTATGCCTGATAATAAAATCAGGCATATATTGATAAGAGGAAAGAAAAAATTTATGAAGAGATTAAAACACACTTTATGTATCCTGCTGGCACTGGTACTTACACTGACATCCGCTACACTGCTACCAGTCAGCGCAGAAGCAGACGGGGACGCCGTTATCACGGTACCAATCACCGTGCAGGAAGAATATGACATGGCACAGGAATTTTTTGAGGTTCTGAACAAAAACCGTGCGGATGCAGGGAAGTATGAGTATATTTTAGACAGCACTCTTACAGATTGGGCAATGGAAAGAGCAGCACAATGCTGTATATGTTTTACTCATGCAACCTTGAGCGGAGACTCTAAAAAAACAGATGGACTCGGCGATTTTCAGGACAAGTACTCTTTAAATAATATCCCAATGCAGGAAAATATAGCGGAGGGGCTTGCGGATGCACAGAGCACCTATACAGTATGGCATAATTCCAGTGGACATAATGCAGTGATGATGGATACCAAGTATTTTAAATACTGCGGTATCGGTGTTGTAACATACCATGGCAAAAGGGAATGGGTCCTTGTGGTATCCAATGCTCCGGTTGGAAATACAATTGGAAGTGTTTCCGGTTCCAGAACAAACACCAGAGATATCCGCGCAAAAGTAAAATATTTTGCGGGTGGCAATATCACTATCAAAGGACTGAATAAAAAAACAGACACCCCATTTGAATTTGCTGATTATAGCGGAAATGGCAACAGTGGATATTCAACTGCTGATTTCCCAAGTTTGTTTACTTATCGAAATAATACACCTGGCATTATTGATGTCGATGGACAGGGAAGAATCACTACTAAAGCTGCAGGAGCTGGCTCTTTTACCGTATTCTACAGAGGGACTACAGAACTTTGTACCGTGAACGTAAATGTAAAGTTATCTTATAAAGATATGCTGGCGCTGACACCAACTCCAACACCTAAACAGACGGAAACTGCAGCTCCAACCCAGCCGCCGAAACAGCCAGAGACAGCTAAACCTACAGAACCACCGAAACAAACAGAAGTTCCCAAACCTACAAAGGCTCCAGAACAGGCAAAACCAACCCAGCCTCCAAAACAGACAGAAGTTTCCAAACCTACAGCGACACCGAAACCTGTACAACCAGTAAAACCTGTTTCTACAAAGTTTACAGTAAAAACAAAAAATGTAACATATAATGGAAAAGCTCAGAAACCAGCTGTTAACGTATATGCTGGAAACAAAAAGATCTCCAGTAAGTATTACAGCGTATCCTACAAGAATAATAAGAATGTGGGCTACGGAACTGTTGTGGTAAAAGGAAAAGGCAGTTATGCAAAATATTCCGGATTCACTACATTTAAAATTAATCTGAAAAAAGTATCTTTAAGCTCCGTAAAGGCTCAGAAGAAAAAAATGGTCGTATATTGGAAGAAAACTGGTGGTAATCATGGATATCAGGTACAATACAGTACTTCGAAACGTTTTTCTTCAAATGTAAAAACCGTCAGACTTAGTGCCGGAAAGAAAAGTGTTACTATTAAAAATATTCCTGCGAAAAAACGCTATTATGTGCGTATCAGAAGTTATAAGAAAGTTGGAAATAAAATCTGGTACACCGGATGGAGCAAAGCGAAAAATGTAAGAACAAAGTGATTTTTTCGAAACTATCACATAAAGAAAAATATAAGAAAAGAAGGATGGATATGAAAAGTAAGAAATTGAAAACATTAGCAGTGGCAGTAGTGCTGTCTCTGACAATTGGTGCCGTCCCGCCTGTAACAGGGACAGAGATTCCGATGATCACGACCACCGTGGAAGCGGCAGCAAAGAAAGTGTCCTTAAAAGCATCCAATAAAAAGGTATACGCAGGAAAGACCGTAAAGATCAATGCGAAAGCAACCAGAGGGGCAAAACTCAGCTATAAAACTTCCAATAAGAAAATCGCCACGGTAAATTCTAAAGGCGTTATCACAGGTAAGAGCGCAGGTACAGCAAAGATTACCATTACAGCAAAGAAATCAAAATATAAGACTGTGAAAAAGACCATCACGGTAAAGGTAGTAAAACAGAACCAGAAGATTACTGCGTCAAACGTAACCCTGACCATAGGGCAGAGAAAGAACCTGGGCGCAAAAGCCCGCACCCCGATGATCTATAAGAGTTCCAAGCCGAAGGTAGTGACCGTGGACAAGAAAGGAAACTTGCGGGCACTGAAGACAGGTACGGCAAAGATCACCATTTCGGCAAAGGCATCAGGAATATATAACAAAGCATCCAAAACCATTGCCGTAACGGTTTCAAAAGCTGTAGCGTCAAAACCTATAACTCCAACAAGGAAGCCAGAGGCATCAAAACCAACGACAACACCGGTGCCAACAAAAGTACCGGAACCAACGAAGGCTCCAGAACCGACGAAAGCACCAGAACCGACAGCTACACCAGAACCAACAAAAGCACCGGAACCGACAGCGACACCGACACCTACAAAAACACCGGATCCAACGAAAGCACCGGAACCGACAGCGACACCAGTGCCAACCAAGGCGCCGGAACCAACAGCTACTCCGACGGAAACATAAAAACCGGAAGTATCTTATGTAACAGCCCTCTATATTGAAAAGACAGCAGATGATACCTTATATGTAGGAGAACCCAAAGATTGTAATGTAAAATGGGAATCTACTGGTAATACAACCAGAAAAGACTTTATCTACGAATCCAGTGATACTTCTATAGCAACTGTAGATGAAAATGGAACAATCACCCCATTGAAAGCTGGAAAAGTTACAATTACCGTTACTTCAAAAACCCCTTTTGCTTCTTCGAAAGGAGCTGACTGTCTGAGCATTTCAAAAAGGTATACAGTAAAAATTCAGTATAATGATGAGTATGAAGACGGTGTTGGATTTAAAAATCCTGAAAATGTAGTGGAAAAAGGAAGAAATGTCGGCATTGGTGAAACAATCAACCCAAATACTGGTATCAGTAAATATGATCCGGAAAAAGCAGAAAAATATCTGACTTTTTCATCCAGTGATCCATCTATTGCCACGATTGACAAGTATGGGAATATCACAGGGGTATCCAAAGGCTATGTGACATTCACGGTAAAGACAAAACTTCCGGTAGAACCGACCGGCACTTATTATAAAGAGGCTTCTGCGACCTATCATGTAGGGGATTATACTTATGAAGAGATTCTGAATGGACTGACCATGGATACCGTAGCAGGACAGGCAGCTCACGAGGTAATGAACGACCTCAGACAGAACCCAAATCACAGAAATTTCTTTAAAGATTATCCGAGTTATCCGACAAGGGAATGGTCTGATGGGCTTTTGAGAGACGCAGCAGCAAGAGCTTCAAGAAACATTGTATGTGTTATGCTTGGCGGATGGAGCGAAGATGAAATGTCTACAATCAATCCATTAGCCTCTCATCCAGGGGCGTTTAATGGATACGGTGGATCTGGTTGGGAGTCAACAGGCGTGGATCTTGGAAATGCAGCTTCTGTATTCTTTGAAGATATCGGACATTTCGGAAATGAAACGGATCCTGAAAATAAATATGAAGCGATTGCGGTTGTGCAGTATAAAAATGCAGCAGGTGTTAACCTGACCTCCATGATTGTACAGGCAAGCTCAAGTGAACGTTTTTTATTAGATGGTATTTTAAGCTCCAGTAAAATGCCTGAAAATCAGTTCTATGATTATTGTAATCATTTTAATTTAGATATCAATGACGATAAATGGCTGAACTCAATAGAGGAAGCTTCTTCCGTTGGTGAAAATGAAACCCCTATCTTCACAGACGGTTCCACGGGTACAGTTGATAGCACATTCCCTGCCGAAACAGCAGAATCCGGACAGCTGGAAGAGATAGAAGAGACTGAGGAATTTGAACTTTCCCCAGAGGAAGACACAGATGCGGTTTCTGATGTAGATGAGATAATAGAATAATGAATTAAAATATCAAGGGGATGAAAGGTATGAAAAATAACAAATTAAAGGCACTTGCAGTTGCTATGGTATTGACTATGTCGGCTGGTATGATACCAACTACAGCAGGAATTGAAGTCCCAGCACTTACAACGACTGTAGAAGCCGCTGTAAAGAAGATAACATTAAAGGCATCCAGTAAAAAAGTGTATGCAGGAAAGACCGTAAAGATTAATGCGAAAGCAACGAAAGGGGCGAAGCTCAGCTATAAGACTTCCAATAAGAAAATTGCCATGGTAAACAGCAGGGGTGTTGTGACCGGAAAGAAAGCCGGAACAGTAAAGATAACCATTACTGCAAAGAAGTCAAAATATAAGACCGTGAAAAAGACCATCACGGTAAAGGTAGTAAAACAGAACCAGAAGATTACTACGTCAAACGTAACCCTGACCATAGGACAGAGAAAGAACCTGGGCGCAAAAGCCCGCACCCCGATGATCTATAAGAGTTCCAAGCCGAAGGTAGTGACCGTGGACAAGAAAGGAAACTTGCGGGCACTGAAGACCGGTACGGCAAAGATCACCATTTCGGCAAAGGCATCAGGAATGTACAACAAGGCATCTAAAATCATTGCCATAACGGTTTCAAAAGCTGTAGCGACAAAACCTACAACTCCAACAAGGAAGCCAGAGATACCAAAACCAACGACAACACCGGTACCGACAAAAGTACCAGAACCTACAAAAGCGCCAGAACCAACGAAAGCACCAGAACCAACGAAAGTACCGGAACCGACGGCAACACCAGAGCCAACGGAAACACCAGAACCGACTGCAACACCAGAACCGACGAAAATACCAGATCCCACAGAAGTTCCACAGCCAGAAATCTCTTATGTAACAAGTATGTACTTTGAAGAAACAGCAAAAACTAACGTTGTATATGTTGGAGAATCAAAGAAAAGTACCCTTAAATGGGAAGCAACCGGAAATACTACATTAAAAGACTTTGTCTTTACTTCCAGTAATCCTGCAGTTGCCACCGTTGACGAGAATGGAACCATTACCGGTGTATCTGCAGGAGACGTAAGGATCACTGCAACATCAAAGACGCCTTTCTCTGCAGCCGGAACAAAAGATGACTGTTTAACAGCTACTTATAAGTACCATATCAAAGTCCGCACAACAGAGATCGACAGTATGTATTATCCATCCATTACAGGTAATGATGCAATCACACAGAAGAATATCGGTATCGGCGAAACAAAAGACTGTACACTGAAAATTGAAACCATGGGAAATGGCAGTATTTCTGATGTAGCCTTTACTTCCAGTGATTCGTCAATTGCTACAGTTGACGAAAATGGAAAAGTAACAGGAAAGAAAGCAGGATATGTAACCATCACAGCCAAAACAAAACATCCATCAGAGATGGATGGACAGACGATCCTGACGGATTCCACAACCTATCATGTTGGGGATTACACTTATGAAGAGATCCTGAATGGACTGACAGCTGATTTAGAAGCATCAAAAACAGCTCATAACGTATTAAATGAACTTAGACAGGATAAAACGAAAAGACCTGTTATAAGTCAAAGCTTTCCGGTGGCTGAGGCCAGAGATTGGTGTGATGCGTGCTATCAGGAATCTGTAGTACGAGGTTCCAGAAATATTATCTGCATTATGTTGAATTCCTGGAATGCAGGTGAAAAATCAACAGTAAATCCACTTGCTACTCATGGTGGAAATCAGAATGGTTATGGCGGAGATGGCTGGGAAGCTACTGGAGCAGAGCTTGGAAAAGCTGCAACAGAATTCTTTTATGATGGAGGACATGCTGCTAATCAAACAAACGTAAATGATAAATACAGTGCAACTGCAGTTGTTCAGTATAAAAATGCAGCAGGAGTTAATCTGACATCTATGATCGTAACAATGTCTCCGTATTCTTACGAGAAAGAAAAAGAAAACGCATTTTCAAATTCTGTTTCATGGATTGCTGATAGCATAAAGGGACTTTATGTTCCAGAAGACCAGTATTACGATATTTGTAAACACTTTGGTTTAAGTTATGGGATGGAAAATGCTACTGACGTACAGGCGGATATGTTCGCATCAGAACCAGGTACAACAGAAGATACCTTCACAGACAGTTCCACAGGCGCAGTCAATATCACAGATTCTGTAGAAACAGCAGAAACCGGACAGCAGGAAGAGACAGAAGAGACTGAGGAATTTGAACTTTCCCCAGAGGAAGAAACCAATGCGGTTTCTGATGTAGATGTAACCTTCGAATAATGTTTTATCCCCGCCGGATATCCGGTGGGGATTTCTTTTACTCTATCAACTTTTTCCTTTTTCTGGAAATAAAACCAAACTTTTAAGTGTCAACTTTTAGGGTAGTAAAAGTTGCTCTCTTCTAGGAAAATCACTTGTTTTTTTAGAACAAAAAGTTGACATTTTTTCATAAAAGTTGGAATTTAGGACAATAAAAGTTGGGAAAATAGCAATGTTTATACTGATTTGAGTTAGGTTTGTTTGATTTCCGGGCAATTTTTCTCAAATCCTGCTGCCAACTTTTAGAAATCCTGATTTTCCTGTAAAAGTTGACATTTTTAAGAAATCGGATCATACTCATCCTAAAATTACTGTTTTAGAACAAGCCCGGCGCGCGAATTCTCATTCTAAAATAATCTATTTTAGGAAAAGCCGGATTTTTCTTAATGGATATATCAGAATAAGTATTGAGAAAAAATAGAAAATGCCAAATAC
>SKEI01000666.1_pt1 | contig 21544 bp, 15 predicted proteins | sample 4826701 | NCBI WGS metagenome assembly SKEI01 (sample SAMN11008813, study PRJNA524170) | human gut metagenome | biome: Human fecal sample; material: Feces; isolation source: fecal sample from pouch patient p2, p6, p7, p14 | host: Homo sapiens | place: Israel: Tel-Aviv | collected 2016-08-31 | reverse complement strand
CGTGACCCCGTCCCACAACCCGCCGACCGATGGCGGCTTCAAGTACGATCCGGTCACCGGCGGCCCGGCTCCGGCCGACGTCGCCAACGCCATCGCCGCCCGCGCCAACGAGCTGCTCGGCGATTTCAGGAACGTCAAGCGCGTGCCGTTCGCGCAGGCCGTCAAGTCCGATCTGGTTGAGCGTTTCGACTTCCGTGAGCACTATGTGGCCGATCTGGAGAACGTCATCGACTTCGACGTGATCCGCTCCTCCGGCGTACGCCTGGGCATCGACCCGCTCGGCGGCGCTTCGGTCAACTACTGGCCGCTCATGAACGAGAAGTACAACCTGACCATCGACGTGGTGCGTCCGCAGGTCGACCCGACCTGGAGCTTCATGACCATCGACCATGATGGCAAGATCCGCATGGATCCGAGCTCCCCGTACGCGATGAAGGGTCTGGTCGATTCCCTCAACAACGGCGCTTGGGACAAGTACGATCTGGTCGGCGGCACCGATCCGGATGCCGACCGCCATGGCATCGTCTGCCCGAACTGGGGCGTCATGAACCCGAACCACTACATCGCAGTGTGCGTGGAATACCTGTTCGGCGGCAACCGTCCGGATTGGCCGGAGAACGCCGGCATCGGCAAGACCCTCGTGTCTTCCTCCCTGATCGACCGCGTGGCCGCCTCCATCAACGCCAAGCTCGGCGAGGTTCCGGTCGGCTTCAAGTGGTTCGTGGACCCGCTGTTCAAGGGCGAGGTCGCGTTCGGCGGCGAGGAAAGCTCCGGCATGTCCTTCCTGCGTAAGGACGGCCGCGTGTGGACCACCGACAAGGACGGCCTGATTCCGGACCTGCTGGCCGCTGAGATCACCGCGAAGACCGGCAAGAACCCGGCCCAGCTGCACCAGGAGCAGGTGGAGCGTTTCGGCGAAAGCTGGTACAAGCGCGTCGATACCCCGCCCACCCTCGAGCAGAAGCAGAAGTTCGCCAAGCTCACCGGCGACGACGTCGAGGCCACCCAGCTGGCCGGCGAGGACATCACCGCCAAGCTCACCGAGGCTCCGGGCAACCACGCCAAGATCGGCGGTCTGAAGGTCACCACCAAGGACAACTGGTTCGCCGCCCGTCCGTCCGGCACCGAGAACATCTACAAGGTGTACGCCGAGAGCTTCGAATCCCCTGAGGCTCTGGACAAGGTGCTCGCCGAGGCCACCGAGGTCGTGGACAAGGCTCTGGCCGAGTGATACGGCGTTCCGCCAAGTAATCAAGGCGTAGCGCGAAAAAGACCCGTTCCGTATGGAGCGGGTCTTTTTCGTTGTCGATATCCGCCGTATGGCACGAAACGTGCTTTTCTGGCATGAAACGCAAGCTCCGCGGCACCCCGTATTTCCCTCTCCCGGTACGCTTGGAAGCAGAGCCGGAACGTCATCCGCGCAATCACGGCACAGCAAGGAGGGAACGTGCGCATCGCCATCGTCGAGGATCACCCTGCCGAACGCGAACTGATCGCCACCATGTGCGCGGAATACTTCAACGGCCGGAACGTCGGCGCAACCGCCGGCAGGAATGCCATGCAAACGGTCTGTGACGTTTTCCCCGACGCGAAATCGTTCATCGAAAGCTGGAAGATCAGCCGTTACGACCTGCTGCTGCTCGACTGTTATCTCAGCGACGAGAATCTGCCGCATGCCACCACCGGATTGGACATAGCGCGGCTGCTGCGCAATCAGAACGACGACTGCGCGATCGTCTTCATCACGTCCAGCACCGATTTCGCGGTGCTCGGCTACGAGGTGCAGGCGAGCGGTTATCTGCTCAAGCCCGTCAATCGCAAAACCTTCGAAGCCACCATGGAACGCGTCGAAGAGCAGCTGAAGGCAAAACCGCCGGTCACCCATCTGGCAAAGGCGCAGTCGCCCGGCACGGTGGATTCCAGCTGGCATGTGGCGTTCGGCAATCCGGCCGTGACCATGGACCGGCGGCTCATCGCATACGCCCTGTCCAACGCGCACTACGTGGAATTTACGTTCGCGGACGGCACCCAGACCAAAATCCGCACCAATTTCTCCGATGTGGACCGACGGCTCCCCGTGTTCGACAACTTCTACCGCACCGCGCGAGGCGTGCTCGTCAACTTCGACTACGTGTCCGGCATCACCAACGCGCAGTTCGTCATGAAAGGCGGCAAACGCATTCCCATCACGAAAACGGCGGTGACCACCACCTGCCGCGCATACGCGGAATACACGTTCACCCGCATGCGTACGGAGGACTGACATGTTCGCACCACTCGGCGAAATCATCCGGAACGGCATCGCCCAAACCACCCCGTCAGGTCTGTTCTTCGCCATCGGAGCGCAGCTCAACGCGTTGTCCGGCCTGGCATTGTGCCTCATCATGGCATGGAGTCACATGGACAATCCACGCCGTAACGGCACACTGTTCATGTCCATCGGACTGGTCTGGTTCCTGCTATGCGGCGTGCTGTGCGGCACTCTGGGCATCCCATCACTGTGGACGGTCATTCCGACCGCGCCGCTTGTGCTGCTGGTCCTGCGATGGCTGACCGAACTGCCATGGCGGCAACTGTTGCTGATTGTGGCCACGGCTTCCTACATGGTGGCGATCGTCTACTATCTGTCGCTCGTCATCGATGTGGCCGTTCTTGGCGCGGATTCAACCAATCTCCGCGTCGGCTGGCCGGGACTGGTCAATCTGCTGCTGCTTGACGTCGTCGCACTGGTCTCGCTTTGGCATCCGCTGCATGATTCGATTCCAGCCACATTCGATTCCCCATCCATCAGCAAAGGCTTCTGGCAGCTTATCTGGCTGTTTCCGTTCGTTTCGTCCGCGATTGTGGTGTGGTGCATGCCGGCGGACAATTCCACGCTGCTGGACTCGCATATGCTGGAAATCGCGTTCACCGTGGCGGTGGTCTATTCCTGTTTCATGGTGTTGGCGTATTTCCTCATCTGGTACATGATTCAGCAGTCGGACCGTCTGCTCGCGGCCCGCAGGCGACAGCATTATGAGGCTTTGCAGACGTTGCAGCTGCAACACATGAACGAGCGGATCCGTGAGGCGCGTCAGATCAAGCACAACGTGCGTCACCACATCCACTCACTGCAGGCGTTGGCCGCGGCTGAAGACATGGATGGCATCCGCTCATATCTGGATGAGATGTCCAAACACCGGCTGCTGCAAACGGCACCAATGCAGTATTGCGAGCATGCGTCGCTGAACGCGGTGCTTGTCTACTATTGCGATTGGGTCCGGCATTTGGGTGCGGATGTGGACGTCAAAGCGGCGGTGCCGCAATACATCAACATCAACAACGCGGAATTATGCTCCATGGTCGGCAATCTGCTGGAGAACGCCACGGAGGCCATCACCCAGCAAACGCAGGGCGAGAGGCGGCTCAAAGTGCGCATCCGGTATCGTTCCGGCCCTCCGGCGGCCCTGTTCATCACGGTGGACAACACGTACGGCGAAGCCGATACCAGCATCGAACAGATCGACGGCGATCTCGTCTCGACCAAACATGGTGGCACGGGGCTGGGCACCGCCACCGTACGAGAGACGGCCGAACGGCACCATGGCACGGCCTCCTTCGAGCACAGCGACGGCATGTTCCGCGCCTCCGTCATGCTGTGTCTCGGCGACTAATCGCATATGCCGTTGCCATGCGGTATCGATAGACGATACCGCATGGCGGACGATGCGGTATGACGGGCAAACGGCGAGTCGCGCGGCTTTCGTAGGGTAGAAGCATGACGATTACGGTTTCAACAGACGGTTCCGCGCTTGGCAATCCGAATGGTCCGATGGGTTGGGCCTGGGCCGACCACGAGCCCGCGGCAGGCGGCAAGCCGGGGCACGAGCATGCCGGCGATTGCGATGCCGGCGGCGCGACGAACGGCACCAACCAGATCGGCGAATTATGCGCCGTGCTGGAGGCGTTGCGAGCGCATCCCGGTTCCGAAGACCTGGTGATCGAGACCGACTCGCAGTATGCGATCAACTGCTCCACCAAGTGGGTGCAGGGTTGGAAGCGCAACGGCTGGAAGAATTCGCAGAAGAAACCGGTGAAGAACGCCGATTTGGTCCGCGCCATCGACAATGAGATCGCACATAGGGCGGGGTCGGTGCGATTCGTGTGGGTCAAGGGTCATGCCGGCAACGCGGGCAACGAGAAAGTGGACGAGCTGGCACGCACGTATGCGGGCGATTGCCGTTCGCATGTGCGCGAAGGCTATCTGCCGTTGGAAGGATGGCAGTCGCTACTGGCTTCCGAGTATTCGCGTGGCACCGATGTTCCCGAGGATGCGAGGATGCTGATGGATGGTGCGATCAGCGCCGCCGAATACCACATGGGACGCGGACAAGGCGATTCCGCCACGACCGGCACCGGCGATTCCGGTGCCGATACCGCCAATTCCAGCAACAGCACGAAGCCGCGTTCGATCGCCAGCATGCTGGCGGAGCCGGAAGGCGTTTCCCACGACCTTGCGGATTTCGGACAGACAACCGATGACGACGCAGATGATGCGGTGGAAACGACCGTGCTCGAGACCGAACCGGCGGAAACCACCACAATGCTTGAGACCGAAGCGACGAAGGTCATACCCGAATCCAGCTTCCCGGACGCGGGCGGTCCAGCCGAACCGGACGAATCCGGAGAACCGGACGAATCCGGGAAAACGGACGAATCCGGTGAACCGCATCAATCCTATGCGCAGATGCTGGTCAAACCCGACTATTTTCCCCGTGAAGGCGACGAGAACGACAAGCCGGTGACGGGCAACGCGGACGGCACGGACACGGACAGCACGGCCGTACCGCAGAATGCGAACGAATCGCACAGCGAATCGCAAGACGACGAAGAATCGGCACCGGAACAGGCAGCTTCATCGCAATCGCAGGATCTGCCGAAACTGCCGCATCGTCCAAGCCCATCGGGCCTGTCGGTGTCGGGTACGGTGCGGTTCACTCCCCCACCGGAATCCAGCCCGACCTTCGACGGCAATCCACGTCTCATCCGTGGGTATATCGCCGTGGAAGGCTATGTGATGGGTGACGGCACGCTGGTATTGGACGAGGCGCCGTTCGCGGTCAAACATAGCTGAGCGAGACATGTGGGGAGCCGCTTTACGCAAGCCGCTCCCCACATGTCATTTCATGCGCGGCTTTTTTGCACGCCACCTCACGCAGGACCGTGAAACATTCCGTGAAAACTTTTCCGCAGTCCAAAACAGACACCTGCTCCCGCAACCGACCATTCGCGCCTTGAAAATCAACGCATCCGATAGTATGGAGACGGTCTTAACCCCATATCGAAGGAGGATCATGGACAAGGCACAGCAGGACGCGCTGAAGAAGGCGGCCGGCATCGAGGCTGCAAAACTGATTCAGAACGGCATGATCGCAGGTCTGGGCACCGGCTCGACCGTGCGTTTCCTGGTCGACGAGCTCGGTCGTCGCGTCAAGGAGGAAGGCCTCGAGTTCACGGGCGTCACCACCTCCCGCCGCACCCAGGAGCAGGCCGAAGGCTACGGCATCAAGATCGTCAACATCGATGACGTCGACCATATCGACGTGACCATCGACGGCGCCGACGAGGTGGACAAGAACTTCAACGGCATCAAGGGCGGCGGTGCGGCTCTCCTGTGGGAGAAGATCGTGGCCACCAACTCCAACAAGATCGTGTGGATCGTGGACGAGTCCAAGGTCGTGGACACCATCGGCAAGTTCCCGCTGCCGGTCGAGGTGATTCCGTTCGGCGCAGGCCAGGTCGTCAAGAAGTTCGAGGCCAAGGGCTACAAGCCGGTGCTGCGTCTCGACGCGAACGGCGAGCCGGTGCGCACCGATGAGAACAACTATGTGGTGGATCTGCACCTCGAGCGCATCGACCACCCGCAGGAGCTCGCGCAGGACCTCATCACCACGGTCGGCGTGGTCGAGCACGGCCTGTTCCTGAACATGGTGGACCAGGTCATCGTCGGCGATCCGAACGGCCCGCGCGTGATGGACAACCCCAACAAGTGAGATCTTGACAGGCAGGCGTGTCGGCTGGTGTGGAATATACCGGCCGACACCGCCGCGCAGATAGCAAAAATCCCGCGACTCCGAAAGGAATCGCGGGATTTTGTTTGAGCGGACGCTTCACACGCGCCTGAAGACTACTTGCGCTGGTGGCGAGTCTTACGAAGCAGTTTACGATGCTTCTTCTTGCTCATGCGCTTGCGGCGCTTCTTGATGACCGAGCCCATCTCAGCCTCCGTTCCTTAAACTCAAAGGGTAAAAGTTTGCAACTTGCCCAATACTACACTGCTTCGGGGACGAATACGCGCGCAGGCATTCATATGGTGGAAAATCACGTTTCGTTTTCCGCGTGATATTCCATCAGCCGGCCGCGATTCGCCATCGAGACGATTCCGTCGACGTTACAAAGGGAACTGCTGGTAGAAACGCTGGATGTCGTTCTTCGCGCCGGTGGCATAGAAAACCACCGTATCGTTGCGCCACACGGCAACGGCCTTGGTATCGTCGTCCGGATCGGCTTTGGCGCTGTAGGCGCCGGTCGTCTTGCCGGAGACCTTCACGTTGCCGCTTCCCAGCTCTTTGCCGGTCATGGCTTCAGCCAGCGTGTCGTACTGGGATTTCGCCTTGTCGCCGTCGTTCCACTGGCCCACTTCCAGCGTGACGTCCTGTCCTTTCTTGCCGGTGGAATACGTCAACGCGTATTCCTCGACGGGAGAGGTGCTGGACCACGTCGTGCTGGCGTCAGCCTTGGTACGCGCGTAATTCAATACGGAATCCGGCATGGCCTTGAGCAGCTCGCTGGCCCCGTCGGGCAATGCCACGGCATCGATCGACGGTTTGGTGGGCTCCGTCTTGTCGCCGTCCGTACCGTTCGAAGTGGAAGCCTGCTGGCTCGTCTGACCGGCCTGACCGGCCTGTCCGTTCTTGTTCAAGGCCCAACCAGGCCACACAAATGCGGAAATCAGAGCAAGCACAACCACAAGCGCGGCTGCTACGACGGCGGCAATCAATTTGCCATGCGAAGAGGAATTCTGCGTATCAGACATGCTTGTCATTCTTTCACAGCCATAAGACGCGCAACCATCCCCTCGAAGTCATGGAATCCAGTTCCCGAAACGGTTTTCAGCGCAATGTCTGTGCAACGAGTACGCCACCCGCGAACGTCTTGTCCCAAAACCTCCGTATTGTCGGCGATATGGCAAAGACGTCCTCGCAATTCCTCTGTTCCGAATGCGGCTGGAGCGGCCCGAAGTGGCTCGGCCGCTGCCCCGAATGCGGTCAATGGGGCACCATTGAGGAATTCCATGAAGCCCGTCCCGCGGCAGGCTCGCGTACCGCGGCTCCGGGACGGACCTCGCGCACGCAATCGCATCCGGTCGCATCATCCGCGGCGAGGCCGATCACCGACATAGGCACGGAGAACATCTCCAGAATCGCCACAGGATTTTCGGAATTCGACCGCGTGCTCGGCGGTGGCATCGTGCCGGGATCGGTCACGCTGATCGCAGGAGAGCCGGGCATCGGCAAATCGACATTGCTGCTGGAAACCGCCGGCAATGTGGCGAGGCTGACGGCGTTCGCCACCGAGCGCAATACCGTACTGTATATTTCCGGCGAGGAATCGCAGGCGCAGGTCCGCATGCGCGCGTCGCGCATCGGCGCCATGGAGCCGAATCTGCTGCTCGCCTCCACCACGGATCTGTCCACGGTGTTGGGGCGTATCGAACAGTTCAAGCCGGCGTTGGCCATCGTCGATTCGGCGCAGACCATCGTCTCGCAGGACGTCGATGGCATCTCCGGCGGATCCACGCAGGTGCGCGAAGTGGCGAGCGCGCTGATTGACACCGCCAAAACCCTTGATATTCCAGTGCTTTTGGTGGGTCATGTCACCAAGGATGGTTCGATCGCAGGTCCGCGTACGTTGGAGCATCTGGTGGATGTGGTCTGTCAGTTCGAAGGCGATGCCGAAACCGCGTTGCGTATGCTGCGTGCAGTGAAGAACCGTTTCGGACCGACCGATGAGGTCGGCTGTTTCGATATGAGCGGCGAGGGCATTGAGGAGGTGACCGATCCGTCCGGCCTGTTCCTATCAACCGGCAATGGTTCTGCGGCGACGCAGGTGGATGGCACGTGCGTGACGTTCACGTTGGATGGGCATCGCAGTCTGCCGATTGAAGTGCAGGCGCTGGTCACCAGGTCGGTGCTGCCGACGCCACGTCGTGCGGCGAACGGTGTGGACTCCAACCGTATCGCCATGCTGGTGGCGGTGTTATATCGTCACGGTGGCATCAATCTGCTGGCCAACGCCCTGTACATTTCCACAATCGCCGGCGGTCAGGCGCGTGAGCCGGGTTGCGATCTGGCGATTGTGGCCGCGTTGGCGAGCGCTGCGAAATCGAAACCGATTCCCCGCACGACGTGCGCGATCGGCGAGATTTCGTTGACCGGACAGGTGCGTCCGGTGCCGAGACTGGAATATCGGCTTCGTGAGGCGGCGCGTCTTGGTTTCACCACCGCCGTTGTGCCGACGCTGCGCAAGAACGTCGCCGTGCCGGGAATGGGCGTGGTGCAGGCGGATACGTTGCAGGACGCGTTGGCCGCGATTCTGCGATAGGTCGCCGATGCCCAAACGGCATCGCCATCCGCATTTTGCAACCCGGGAAAGCCCGTTTGGGTAACAAAACACAGATGGCGTCAATGATTCGCGTCAATCGAACCAATCAAATCAATCGAACCGATCCGTCTCAAGCGGTGAGGCGCTTCGTCTCCTCGACGTTGCGTTTCAGCTCGACCACCAGATCGTCGGCCGAATCGAATTTGATCTGCGGGCGCAGGAATCCAGCGAATTCCACGCGCGCCTGATGGCCGTACAGGTCCAACCAGTCATCGGTGATGGCGTAGGCTTCCACCACGCGTTCGGCGTCACCGTCCTCGTTGAACGTCGGCTTGGTGCCGATGGAGATGGCCGCCGGCCAGCGGTGTGGCGACTGCATGGCCACGCGCGCGTTGACGGACGAAGCATCATACTGCTGCGATACGCCGTCGGCCGGCTTCTCCCCGGCTTCTTCGCCACCGTCGGCGGACTTCTCCCCCAAATCGACCAGCCAGCCGGCGTACACGCCGTCCACCGGCAGGTATCCGGCGACGTTCTCGCTCAGATTGGCGGTCGGGAATCCGATGGTGCGGCCGCGTTCCTCGCCATGCACCACGGTGCCTTCCACGGCATGCGCGTGGCCGAGTATCGCGTCTGCGTCCTTGATACGGCCTTGGCTCAGCAGATAGCGCACATTGGTGGAGCTCCACGGGCGCACTTCCTTGGCCTGATGCTTCTTGCTCCATGCGCGTCGTTCGGCCTTGGACGCCCCCTCCAGAGGATCGGAAGGCTCGCCGGGTTCGGACGGCATCACCGGCTTCGCATTGACCGGCCCTCGGGTCAGCCCCGGACCGAAATCGTCCACGACCTCCAGCTGGAACACGCCGGTGGCGAGCGCCAGATTCTCAATGGCCTTCACGTTTCCGGCGCGGTTCGCGCCCATGGCGGCGTCGGAGCCGAGCACCAGCGTGCGCATGCCGAGTTTGCCGACCATCTGGCCAAGGAAGAAGCGGTATGATTTCGCGGCGAATGCCATGGTGTAGCGCACGATGAGCGTGTAGTCCACGCCGATGGCGTCGATGGCGCGCAGCCGTTCGTCCACACTGGTCAGCGCCTGCGTGTCAGGCGTGCCTGCGGGCGGTTCCTGACCGTCATGTTTGGCGGCGTAAGCGTGCACCAGCGCGGGACGCGGGTCGAACAGCACCACCACGGAGAACGCCTGCTCCTGTTCGGCGAGTTCGGCCACACGGCGGATGACCGCCTGATGTCCCTGATGCATGCCGTCGAATGAGCCGATGGTCACCACGGACTTCTTGTCGTTGCTCAGGGTCGGCCAATCCACCATGCCGCTGGCATCGGGGGTAAGCGTGATCGTCTTCATGTGTCCTTCTTTGCGTATTGTCCGTGTGTTTGTCGTGTTCGTATTGCGTGCAGGCCGGTCTTGATTGTTTCAGTTGAAGACCGCGACCGGCTTGGTCTCGCCACGTTTGGCGCGTTCCACGATCGCCACCAGATCGTTGGTTTCGGGAACGTACGCGGCCATGGTCGTATGGATGTCGTGGGCGATTCTACGGCCGAACCGCAGATCCGTCGCCTCCTGTTCGGTGACGGGAAGCATGTCCATGGAAGCGGCCGCGCTGGCGACCAGGTCGAGTGCGTGGTCAACGGCATGCTCGGCATCGTCAAGCACCGCACGGTTGCGTGTCACTTCGATGCCTTCGCGGTTGGTGAAGGTTTTGGCTTCCGTATGGGCGGTCATGACGTTCGGCATGTCCACCGAGAAACGCCCGACGCGGATGCGGCGCAGCATGGTCAGATGGCCGCCGAGACCGAGTTCGGAGCCCAGATCGCGGCCGAGTGCGCGGATGTAGGTGCCGGCCGAGCAGGTCACGGCCACGTCGAGTTCCATGACTGGCTGCATGTTCGGTTCGTTTTGCCCGTCGGTTTCGGCATGCCAGGATTCCTCCGGGGCGATTTCGACGGCATCGGCAAGCGGTGATCCCACGCATGTGGTCGAAGCATAGCCGTATCGCACTGCCGAAACACTGAATTCCGAGATGGTCACCGGACGGGCCTTGAGGTCCACATCCTTGCCTTCTCGGGCCAGATCATAGGCGCGCTGGCCGTTGATTTTGATAGCTGAATAGGAGTTCGGCACCTGCTCGATGCGCCCGGTGAAATGATGGGCGATGACGTCTTCAACGGTCTGTCGTGAAGGAAATTCGGCGATAGTTCCCTCCTCCGGCAGCAGTTCGCCGTCGGCGTCGTCCGTGGTGGTGCGCTGGCCGAGTCTGATGGTGGCCAGGTAGGTGTTGTCGTGGGCGACGATGTAGTTGAGCAGACGTGTGGCGTTGCCGAAGCCGACCACCAGCACGCCGGTGGCCATCGGGTCGAGCGTGCCGGCATGGCCGACGCGTTTCATCTGCAGGGCGCCACGCACCGCCGCGACCACATCGTGGCTGGTGACGCCCTGCGGCTTGTCGATGACCAGCAGCCCGGAGTTGTCAGGCTTCGTCGTCATCGTCCCAATCCTCGACCTCGACATCGTCATCATCGTCGAAGTCGTCATCATCGGGCTCGTCGTGCTTGTACGGATCGGCGTCGCCGGCGTATTGCGCGTTGGCGCGGGACTTGGCGAGTTCTTCGTCGCGCTTGTGTGCGAGCGCGAGGATGTCCTCGATCTCATGGGCCTCGCCCGGCACTTCGTCGAAGATGAATTCCAGTTGCGGGGTGAGTCGCAGTCCGGCCTTGGTGCCTACCAAGGAACGCAGGCGTCCTTTGGCCTGGTTCAGGGCCTGCTGCGCGCGGCGGCGTTCGCCCTGCTCGTGTCCTTCGTGGCCGAGCTGGGTCCAGTAGACTTTCGCGATCTGCAGATCGTTGGTGACGCGCACTTCGGTGATGGTCACGTTGGCCAGTCGCTTGTCGGGCAGCTGCGCCTCCATGGACGATGCGATCACACGCTGAATCACCGCCGCGATGCGCGCGGCGCGGGGATTGGTTCCTGCCATTGCTGTCCTTTTGGTGAAAAGTTCTTATTGTATCACGGAACGCCCGCAGTCGTGAACCGGCTGTGGGCGTTCCTTACCTGGTTATCGATACGAAGCTCGAAGCACTCGGCTACTTACGCTCGATTTCCTGCATTTCGAAGGTCTCGATGATATCGCCGATCTCGATGTCGTTGAAGGTGCCGAGGTTGATGCCAGCCTCGTAGCCTTCCTTGACGGAGTTGACGTCGTCCTTGAAACGACGCAGCGAGGAGATCTCGAGGTCGTTGACGGTGGCGATGCCGTTGCGCAGGATACGGCACTTCGTACCACGCTTGACCTCGCCGTCCTGAACCATGACGCCGGCGATGTTGCCGAACTTGGAGGAGCGGAAGATCTCGCGGATCTCGGAGTGGGAGGTGACGACCTCTTCGTATTCCGGCTTGAGCATGCCCTTGAGGGATGCTTCGATGTCCTCGATGGCCTTGTAGATGATCGAGTAGTACTTGATCTCCACACCTTCGCGTTCGGCCAGATCCGCCACCTGGCGGTTCGGACGGACGTTGAAGCCGATGATGACGGCCTTGTCGACGGTGGCCAGGTTGACGTCGTTCTGGGTGATGGCGCCGACGCCGCGGTGGATCACCTGGATGCCGACCTCGTCGGACACCTCGATCTTCATCAAGGAATCTTCCAGAGCCTCGACGGAACCGGAGGAATCGCCCTTGATGACGATGTTGAGCATATCCACCTCGGACTTGGCGAACTGCTCCTTGAGGCTTTCGAGGGAAACGACCTTGCGGCGCTTGGCCAGCTGGGCCGCACGCTCGGTGGCCTGACGCTTCTCGGCGATCTGACGTGCGGTACGGTCGTCGGAGGCCACCAGGAACAGGTCGCCTGCGGTCGGCACGGAGGTCAGACCCAGCACCTGCACCGGGGTGGACGGACCGGCTTCCTGCATGTGGTTGCCGTTTTCGTCGAGCATGGCGCGGACACGACCGTAGGAGGTGCCGGCAACGATGGCGTCGCCGATGTGGAGGGTACCGGACTGCACCAGCACGGTAGCCACGGCGCCACGGCCCTTGTCAAGTCGGGCTTCGACGGTGGCGCCACGGGCGTCCATATCCGGGTTGGCGCGCAGGTCGAGCTCGGCGTCGGCGGTGAGCAGCACCGCTTCGAGCAGCTTGTCGACGTTGGTGCCCTGCTTCGCGGAGATGTCGACGAACATGGTGTTGCCGCCGTATTCTTCCGGAACCAGACCGTATTCGGTGAGCTGGCCGCGGACCTTGTCCGGGTTGGCGCCCGGCTTATCGATCTTGTTGACGGCCACCACGATCGGCACATGCGCGGCCTGGGCGTGGTTGATGGCTTCCACGGTCTGCGGCATGACGCCGTCGTCGGCGGCGACCACGAGGATCGCGACGTCGGTGAGTTCGGCGCCACGGGCACGCATTGCGGTGAAGGCTTCGTGGCCCGGGGTATCAAGGAACGTGATCTTGCGCGGCTCGCCCTCAAGGTTGACGGTCACCTGGTATGCGCCGATGCGCTGGGTGATGCCGCCGGCTTCGCCTTCGATGACGTTGGTGCGGCGGATGGTGTCGAGCAGTCGGGTCTTACCGTGGTCGACATGGCCCATGACGGTGACGACCGGCGGACGCGGCTTCAGATCCCCGTCCTCCTGCAGTTCCTCTTCGTCCAGGTTGATGTCGAACTGCTGCAGCAGCTCCTTGTCTTCCTCTTCGGCGGACACGCTCTTGATGTTCCAGCCGATTTCCTCGCCGAGGATCTGGAACGTGGCCTCATCCAGGGACTGGGTGGCCGTGGCCATTTCACCAAGGTGGAACAGCACGGTGACCAGCGCCGCCGGATTGACGTTGATCTTCTCGGCCAGATCGGCGAGGGACGCACCCTGACGCAGACGGACTTCCTGTCCGTTGCCGGTCGGAATGCGCACGCCGCCGATGACCGGAGCCTTCATCTCCTGGAATTCCTGACGCTTCGCCAGACGGTTCTTACGCGCCTTCGAGGACTTGCCTCCCTGACGTCCGAACGCGCCTGCAGCGCCGCCGCGGCCGCGGCCACCACGTGCCGGACCATTGCTCGGAGCGCTGTTGCCGCCCTGGAAACCGCCGCCATTGCCACCGAAACGATTGCCGCCGCCGGCGGGACGCTGGCCACCGCCCTGACCCGGACGATGCTGGCCCCACTGGCCTGGCTTCGCGCCGCCCTGACCCGGACGACCACGGAAGCCGCCACGCTGGCCACCGCCCTGACCCGGACGGCCACCACGACGTCCTTCGCCATTGTTGACGCTCGGACGGTTCATCGGATGCGGACGCGGAATATCACCCGGAGTCGGGGTGTGCATGCCCTGCTTGCGGCTGAACGGATTGTTGCCCGGGCGCGGGCCCGGGGTGTGCGGCTTCGCGCCATTGGCGTTGTTGCCGCCCTGCGGGGCGTTGCCATGCTGGGGGCGAGCTCCCGGAACGGCCGTCGGGCGACCGGACTGGCGGCGGTCTCCACCCTGCGGACGCGGGGCGTTGCCGTTAGGACGATTGCCATGCTGGCGGGATTCGCCTGGACGCGGCGCGCGATGGCCCGGCTTCGGGGCATCGGACTTGGAAGCGGCATGACGCGGCTTCGGCGCTGCGGGGGCAGCCGGCTTCGGTGCTGACGGAGCGGCCGGCTTTGGCATGGAATGAGATGCCGGTTCGGCAGGCTTCTTGGCCGTATGGCCCGGCTTCTTGGAATCAGATGCGTTGCCCTGTCCGCTGGACGCGAATGCGTTCCTCAGCTTGCGTGCAACGGGAGGTTCAACGGTAGACGATGCGGACTTCACGAATTCGCCCATCGCCTCAAGCTTGCTTAAAACGGTTTTGCTGTCAACGCCAAGTTCCTTGGCAAGTTCATATACGCGTGCTTTCGGCACTCAATTCTCCTATCTTGGGCCGCGCGCATACGGGCGCGACCGCTACTGATTCACGGCGAGCTTGTTCCTTCTCATCGTGCAACCATGTTCGTGATACCTCGTCTTTTCCCTGGGCATGACGGCATGGCCGTCACGCTTTGGATTGTCGAGTCCAGCATACTCAAGCCCGTGGATTGTACGTCCACGGGCTTGTTGTCTACCGGAAGTGTTGTTTATTCCTCGGTTTCCCCATCGGAATGGTCCGCCGATTCGGCCATCTTCTTGGCATGCGCCTCAGCGGATTCGATGCCGATCTTCCAGCCGGTCAGCTTGGCCGCAAGACGTGCGTTCTGGCCTTCCTTGCCGATGGCCAGGGACAGCTGGTCATCGTGGATGAAGGCGATGGCCGTCTTGTTCTTCTCGCTGATCACCTGCACACCGGTGGCGACGGCCGGAGACAGCGCCGCGGCGACGAATTTCGCCGGATCCGCGGACCAGTCGACGATATCGATTTTCTCAGGACCGAGGTTCTCCATGACGGCGCGCACTCGGGCTCCGCCGGGGCCGATCAGCGCGCCCTTCGGGTTGACGCCTTCGGTGTTGGCACGGACGGCGATCTTGGTGCGGGCGCCCGCCTCGCGGGCGATGGCCATAATCGACACGGCTCCCGAAACCAGTTCCGGAACCTCACGTTCGAACAGGCGGCGGACCAGCTCCGGATGGGAACGGGACACCACGATTTCCGGGCCCTTCAGACCACGGGCCACGTTCACCACGTACACGCGGATACGTTCGCCGTGACGGTAGCGTTCGCCGGGCACCTGCTCGCGGCGCGGCAGCAGGGCTTCGACGTCGCCGACGGCCACGTGCACGTTGGATGTGTCCTTGACGTCCTGCTGCACGATGCCGGTGATGAGCTTGCCCTTCTGACCGGAGAACGCGCCGAACACCTTGTCATCCTCGGCCTTGCGGAACAGCTGGCTGATCACCTGACGAGCGGTCGCAGCGGCCAGTCGGCCGAAATCGTGCGGAGTGTCGTCGTATTCCTCGCCCAGAGTCGGCGCGGGATGGGGATCGTCTTCAGTCGGCTCGCCAGGAATCTCGTCCTGGGCCCATACGGTGAAGCTTCCCGCACGCGGATCAAGCTCGACGCGAGCGTGCTTCGCAGCGTGAGGGGTTTTCAGATATGCCAGTCGCAATGCTTCCGAGAGTGCGGCATCCAGCGTCTCGGGATCAATTCCCTGCCCAGCGGCGAGCTGGTGCATTCCTGCCAGGTCCAGTTCCATATTTCCAAGACCTCCTATATGAAGTTATTCCGAGCGCATGGCCCAATGGTCACAGTCAGATATTAGTCTAATGATTCATGCAGACACGTACCCCTTCTTTCCGCTCGGTTTCTTTTATCGCGAAACGCGTCTGCGCATTGCTTTGCACCGCTATCCTCATGCCGGCGCTGACGGCATGCTCCATGCCCAGGATCGCAGGCAGGGCTGAAGCCGAACAACGGCAAAGCCCGTGCGAGAAGGCCGATTTCGATGCCACCGCCGATAACAAGATCGCACACGACCAGCATCAGCACATCATCCGCCGCTATTTCTCGGCGCAGCAGGCGGTCTCCGCATGGACGAACACCGCGGCGCAATGTCCGGCGCGTTTTGCCGAAGGCGCGTTGCGCAGCGCGCAGGCACGTCATATGGCTCGCGCACTGGGCGATCAACTGTCGGTGGCCGTCGCGCCGATCACGCTGTCGCGTTTTGACGATGTCGAATCGCTTGACGTCGATTCCAAGTCCCTTGCCACCGCCGCGCAGGCCGAAGACCGTGCCGGATTCGCCATGGAAGTGCTGGCGGCCCGCAACAGCGGCCATGCGACGCTGGATATCAGCGATCGTCATAAGACCACATCGCAACGGTTCGCATCCTTCTCGGGCACCATTGACGATCGTAGGAAAACGTACGAGGCCACCGCCTTGCTCGCCCACCCCGCCACGATGCTCGATTCCGCCACCGGCCTTACGGCACCGACCGACCCCACCATCGAAATGAACTGCGCGCGAAGCGAGATAACGGCAATCGCCGGAAGCTCCAATGCCGCGAACGATCATTCCCAGTCACGCGTCACCAATGCAAAACAGTCGACGGATTCGCGAGCGCAATCCCTGGGCGTGCTTGCCGGTCTGATTGCGGACCGTGTCGAATTGGCGCTTGATTGGGGCTATCCTTCCTTCGACGAAGCGCTGTTCGTCTAAGGACGCACAGTCGGGCGCAAAGCAAGACACGCCGGAAATCACACCGTTGCAGCCAGTCCGATTTGACACTCGCCACCACTGTGGCACAATTATCAAGTTGCTTGTTTTCAGGTGACGAATGGATAAGTGTCCGAGCGGTCTAAGGAGCACGCCTCGAAAGCGTGTGAGGGCGAACCCCTCCGCGAGTTCGAATCTCGCCTTATCCGCATGCAATGAAGGTTGAAACAATGGCGTTTCGGCCTTTTTTGTTTATCTGCTTTGCATCTGCCGAAATACGGAATCCGGCATCGAGAAAACGTCGGGGAATCAGTATCCCTGCTCGTGCACGGAAGCGTTGACCCACTGGTCCTGCTTGACGTCGCAGCCGGAGAAGATGCCGATGTCGAGCATGCAGTCGCGGTAATCGCGGCCATGGGCGATGGTGATGTAGTTGTCGTCGACCATACGGTTGTGTGTGGGGTCCAAACCGACCCAACGTCCATCATGGTAGATTTCGACCCATGCGTGCGTGGCGCCCTCGCCGCCGAGCAATCCCGCGATGTATCGGGCAGTGAGTCCGACGTGCCGGCACACGGACAGCATGACGTGCGCGTAATCCTGGCATACGCCCTTGCGTTGAGCGAACGCTTCCTCGGCGGTGGTGCGGATGGTGGTGGAGGCCGGCGTGTAGACGAACGTTTTGAACACCTCGTCCATCACCTCACGGGCTTGGTCGATCGGCGTGCAGTCGGCAGGCAGGGACGCGATGCGTTCACGGCAGATGCCGATCAACGCTTCGATGGCCGGCCCCGGCACTGTCAACGCCGAATTGAAGCGGTACAGCGGCTTGTAGATTTCGGATTTGATATGCGCGTTGTCCACGAAGGCGATGCCGGTCACCGAGTAGTTGAACATGGTGTGCGGTTCGGGAATGAATCCGGTCATCACCACGGAATCGAAGGAATCGATGGTGGTTTCGAGTTCCACATCCGGTTCGATTTTGACTGCCACGTCGATCACCTGCTGGCGTGGGCCGGTGGCTGGAATGCAGCGCAGTTGGAAGCGATGGTCGGTCACGGGCGAGCTGAATGAGAGCTTCATCTCATAGTCAAACACCAGTTTCTTCACATCGTCTCCTCAGCGATTATTGTCGTTCCTTCGGCGTTTTCCACGCCGTGGGCCTTGTTCTAGCCGTTATACACGCACCGTGCGATGGCTGTGGCACGTATTCTTCACAGTCGCGCGGCGTCCATGTCCATCGTGTTGAGCATGCCCAGATCCTTCAGATCCTTCGTGGAGATGCGCCCATCGAAATCTTTCAGCAGCATCCCCAGTTTTTCCGCAAGCTCCGCATATCCCCGCTGCGGCAGCTGGCCGACCAGCCAGCGCAATCCTTCGGCGAAGCATTGCGGTACCGGCAGACCGTTCAACGGCAGGATGTAGCTGCCCAGTTTGGCGAGCGGCGCCTTGAGCTCTTCCACGGAATATCCGAATCGTGTGTACAGATCCAGACGTTCCAGATATTTGCCCACGAAAATGAACGATTTCAGAGTCGGTTCGACGGGGGAATTCTCCACACCTCCCCAGAAGGCGAGCATGTTGTCCGCGATGTCGCGGTGTTTGAAGATGTCCGCGTCCGTGCCGCCGTATTCGGATGCCTCCACTATGGAGCTCATGGCCAACTCCACCTGCTGCAACGAGCGAGAACCAAGTTCGGGGCGCAGAATCACCGCGTTGTTGAACGCGTAGACGATGGCGCTGCGTACGGAATCCGGATTCTTCTCGTCGTACAGGAAGCTGTGGATGAACGCGTCGAAATCCTCGAAATCCTCCGGCAGGTCGAGCGCACGGGCGAACGGTCGGAACGCGTCCACATCCGTGTCCATCACACGGTCGTAGAAGGGGAAGAATTGGCTCAGCGTGGTGAATACGCGTTCCGTGTAGCGGCCGAGCCAGAACAGGTTGTCGGCCTTCGACGCGGTGACGAGTGCCAGCGAGTGCTTGCGGGACTGCTCCAGCACGCGCACGACCTCCGAGCCGGGTGCGTAATCATGCTCCACGCCGGTCTCTTTGGCCAGTACCCAGGTGTCCTTGAAACCGCCGCCCTGTGATGAGTTGACGATCATCTGGCCCGGTATGGACGAGTAGCGTGTCAGTCCCGAATACCATACGTGCGTGTTCTTGCCGGTCACCACGAAGGCGCGCAGGTCGCATTTACGTGGGCTCATCTGTCCGGTTTCGGGGTCCACCACGTCGATGTCCTTGAATTGGATGACCTCCTGCGCGATGAACCGGCGCGGTTCGGCCTTGATGCGTTCGGCCAGTTCCTCTCGTTGCGACCGGTCGAGCGATGAGCCGAACACGACGCCGTAGCCGCCCGCTTCCGCCACATCCTTGATGACCAGTTCGCCGAGCCGGTCGAGTACCTCCTTGCGGTCCTTGTCGAACATCGGCATGTAGGTCGGCGCATTGTGCAGAATCGGCTCTTCGCCGAGATAATAGCGGATCATGTTCGGCACGAAATAGTAGATGGCCTTGTCGTCGGCCGCGCCGTTGCCCGGAGCGTTGACGATCGCCACATTGCCCGACCTGTAGGCGGACAGGATTCCCGGCACGCCGATCACGGAATCCGGGTTGAACGCGAACGGGTCGAGATATTCGTCGGACAGACGGCGGTAGACCACGCCGACGCGGTGTTTCCTGCCGGCATAGTCGAGGAAGTACACTTTGTTGTCCACGACTTCGAGGTCTTCGGGGAACGCGAGCGCCGCGCCGGTTTTCTCGGCCAGGTATGCATGTTCGAAGAACGCGGAATTGTACCTGCCGGGGGTGAGCACCACTGCTATGCCGTCGGTGGAGACGAAATCCATGGATTGGCGCAGCAGTCGTGGATAATCGCGATTGTCGCGCACACGTACGTTGCGGAACAGGCTGGGCGTGATTCTGCGTTCGATATCGCGGGCGAACAGCGGATAGCTGGCACCGGATGGAATGCGCAGATTGTCTTCCAGCACCCACCATTGCCCGTCCTGCCCCTGCACCAGGTCCTCGCCGGCGACGTGCGCGAACACGCCGCCCGGAGGTGTCACGCCGTTGACTTGCGGAAAGTATCCCGCGGACGTGTACACGTATTCTTCCGGCACGATGCCGTCCTTGATGGCCTGCTTGTCGGAGTAGATGTCGCGCAGGTAGGCGTTCAACGCGTTGACGCGCTGTTTCAGTCCGGCTTCCATTCTGTCGAATTCGTCCGATTCGATGATGCGCGGAATCGGATCGTACGGAAACAGCCGGTCATGGTACTCGCCGTTCTTGTAGATGCCGAACCGTACGCCATTACGGCTCAGCTCCCGGTTGATCGACTCCCGACGATCGACCAGTTCCGAAGCCAACCTTCGTGCGGCGGATTCAATCATCGTTCCACGCTCCCTTCCACCCCATGCGAACGCATGCCAATCTGAGGCATCGTGCCTTGATGGAAGAAAAACCTAACGAACCAGCGTTTCCGGAAAACGAAACGGTCTGTTACGACAATGTCTCGGCAATGGACATGACAAGCGCCCGTAACCTGGCTGTGACAATCGCAATAAAGCTACAGTGTGCGCTTGGCGCGAATGGCTTCGGCGCGGACCGCCAGCTGGTCGTCGGCCGGATATTCGATATGCTCCAGCGTCAGTCCTTGCGGCGCGATCGGTCCTGTGGAGCCTTCGCGCAGCGGAGCCGCCATTTTTCCTGCAAACCAGTCGAGGGAACGTTTGCCGATACCGACCTGCACGCAGCCGTTGACGAGGGAGCGCACCATATTGCGTGCAAACGCGTCGGCGACGATCACGAAGCAGACGAGGCCCGATTCCACGGTCGGCGTACGGTACCGCTCCCCCATCGTCATGCCGTCGTCGATAAGCGTCCGCTGCGGCACGCGACACCAATACGCGGTCTTCACCTCGCGTATGGTGGTGCCGCCCGGATTCGGGGTGGCGAACGAGCCGAAATCGTGCAGGCCGATCGTCATCGCAGCGGCTTCGTTCATGGCTTTGAGGTCAAGTTCATCGTCGATATGCAATACGAAGTTTCTGGTACGAGGGTCCACCTCGCTTGACCTATCGGCGATTCGGTACACGTAGGTACGTTCCAACGCGGAGAAACGCGCGTCGAAACCGTTCGGAGCGGGTGCGATGCCGCGGATTGCGATATCGGCCGGCAGCATGCACTGAAGTCTGCGGGTAAGCGCGATGACGGGCGGCACGTCCATGTGGCCGACGCAGCGTTTGAGCACGTCCTCGTTGACGTCCAGATGGCATACCTGATGCGAGGCGTGCACGCCGGTGTCGGTTCGTCCGGCCACGGTAAGGCGCAGCGGTTCGGTCGGGTCTCCTTCCGGTACGCGAAGAATGGTATGCAGCACGCGTTCGATTTCGCCCTGTACCGTACGTATTTCGGGCTGTTTCGCCCATCCGTAGAAGCCGGTACCGTCATATGCCAAATCGATGCGTAGTCTCACGGCATTGAGCATAGCAAATGGCTGGCATAGTGAGGCATGTGGCGCGACAGTCTTGGCAGCAGATATGACAAAGGCCGGGAACCTTGCGATTCCCGGCCTTCAATCAGCTAAGAGCGATTCACTCGGCGTTCTCAGCGGTAGCCTCTTCAGCGGCGGCTTCCGGAGCCTCGGCAGCGGCAACCTTGGTTGCGGCTTCGGCTTCCTTCACCACGGCCTGCTTCGGGCTCACCGGCTCGGTGACGAGCTCGATGATGGCTGCCGGAGCGGCATCGCCGCGACGCGGCGCGGTCTTGACGATGCGGGTG
>SKEI01000664.1_pt1 | contig 21651 bp, 20 predicted proteins | sample 4826701 | NCBI WGS metagenome assembly SKEI01 (sample SAMN11008813, study PRJNA524170) | human gut metagenome | biome: Human fecal sample; material: Feces; isolation source: fecal sample from pouch patient p2, p6, p7, p14 | host: Homo sapiens | place: Israel: Tel-Aviv | collected 2016-08-31 | reverse complement strand
TTTCATCCGGTATTTGGGCGGGAGTGGTGGAGTGCGCCGGGCATTGACGGGGGATAACACCGAGTAGATAACGCAGAAAGGGCGCCGCCTGCGGGATGCAGACGACGCCCAGTGCGAGCGCAACGGCACAGCCGCTGCCGTGCCGAAGAGCTCGCTATTCGATACCGGGTCCTTCAGTGCGGACCACGTCACGGCCGCGTTCGACGGCAACCGTGAGCTTGTTGAAATCGAAGGAGATGAATCCGTCACTGACCTCGAACGCATGGCGCTCACCTGCGGGATCCACGACCGAAACCGTGCCTCCCTTGATCACCGTGAGCACCGGCTCGTGGTCGGCCAGAATACCCATCTCGCCTTCGGAGGCGGGGATGGTGACGGACTTCGCCGTGCCGTGCCACACCGGGTGATCGGCGGCGGCGATGTTGACCTGCATCAGGGCCTTTGACGATTCAGCCATCACTCACCAAGTTCCTTCTGCAGATCGTGCCACTTCTTTTCAAGGTCATCGATGCCGCCGATGCCGGAGAACGCCTGCTCCGGGACGTCGTCGTAAACGCCGTCGCAGATGCGGGTGAAGGCCTCGATGGTCTCGTCGGCCGGCACGTAGGAGCCCGGACGACCGGTGAATTTCTCGGCCACGTAGAAGTTCTGGCCGAGGAACTGCTCGATGCGGCGGGCGCGGTTGACGGTGGTCTTGTCCTCTTCCGAAAGCTCGTCGATACCAATCAGGGCGATGATGTCCTGCAGCTCCTTGTTACGCTGCAGAATGGCCTTGACGCGGTTGGCGCAGTCGTAGTGGGCCTGGCCGACGTAACGCGGATCAAGGATTCGCGAGGTGGAGCTCAGCGGGTCGACGGCCGGGTAGATGCCCTTGGATGCGATGTCACGAGAAAGCTCGGTGGTCGCGTCCAGGTGGGCGAAGGTCGTCGCCGGGGCCGGGTCGGTGTAATCGTCGGCGGGCACGTAGATGGCCTGCAGCGAGGTGATGGAGTGGCCTCGGGTCGAGGTGATGCGCTCCTGGAGGGAGCCCATCTCGTCGGCCAGGTTCGGCTGGTAACCCACGGCGGAGGGCATGCGGCCCAGCAGCGTGGAGACCTCGGAGCCGGCCGGCGTGAAGCGGAAGATGTTGTCGATGAACAACAGCACGTCCTGGTTCTGCACGTCGCGGAAGTACTCGGCCATGGTCAGTGCGGTCAGCGGGACGCGCAGACGGGTGCCCGGCTGCTCATCCATCTGGCCGAAGACCAGTGCGGTCTTCTCCAGAACGCCGGCCTCGCCCATCTCGCCGATGAGGTCGTTGCCCTCACGGGTACGCTCGCCGACGCCGGCGAACACGGACACGCCGCCGTGGTTCTGGGCGACGCGCTGGATCATCTCCTGGATCAGCACGGTCTTGCCGACGCCTGCACCACCGAACAGACCGATCTTGCCGCCCTGCACGTACGGGGTCAGCAGATCGATGACCTTGATGCCGGTTTCGAACATCTGGGTCTTGGACTCCAGCTGGTCGAATGCCGGCGGCTTGCGGTGGATGGGCCAGCGTTCGGTGACCTTGATGGTCTCGTCGGCCTTCTTGTTCAGCACGTGACCGGTCACGTCGAACACGTGGCCCAGGGTCACGTCGCCGACGGGCACGGAAATCGAGCTGCCTGTGTCGTGCACCGAAGCGCCGCGGACGAGGCCGTCGGTGGGCTTCAGGGCCACGGCGCGCACGGTGGAGTCGCCAAGGTGCTGCTCGACCTCAAGCGTGATCGTGTGCGCGGTCTCGCCTTCCTCGTGAGCGCCGGTGTTGGTCAGCTCGACGGTCAGGGCGTTGTAGATATCGGGCAGGTGGCCCACCGGGAATTCGACGTCGATAACCGAACCCTGGATACGCGTCACACGTCCATTGATCGGCTCTGCAGCCGTCTCGGGAGCCGCTGTGGTCTGATTGTCAGCCATATGCGTTCCTACTCTTCCTTTGTGTTCAGCGCGTCGGCGCTGCCGATGATTTCGGTAAGTTCCTGGGTGATGGACGCCTGACGGGAGGCGTTCATCTTACGGGTCAGCGAGTCGATCAGGTTACGCGCGTTCTCCGTCGCCGTGTGCATGGCGTTCTGCCTGCTCGCGGTCTCGGACGCGGCCGCCTCCAGCAGGCATTCGTGAATACGCGACTGGATGTACTTCGGCAGGATGGCATCCATCACCTTGTCCAGGCTGGGCTCGAAACGGTACAACGGGCGCACCTTGGAGCTGGCGGCGTTGTCGCCCGCGCTCTCGCGCGACATGCCCGGGCCGGATTCGACCTTGGCCTCGACCACTTCGACGGGAAGCATACGCAGCACGCGCACCTTCTGCACCACCATGTTGATGAACTCGGTGTAGACGATGTAGAGCTCGGAGACCCCGCCCTGGCTGGCCGGCTTCATGTAGGCGGTCATCAGTGCGTTGGAGATGGCCTCGGCGATTTCAACGCCCGGCTTGTCGGTATCCCCCTCCCACGTGTCGGCGATTGCGCGGTTGCGGTACTTGTAGTACGTCACGCCGCGCCGGCCATACACGTAGAGTTCCGGCTGCTTGCCGGCGTCGTCGAGTCGCGTGAGCAGTTCCTCGGTCTCACGGATGATCGACGAGGTGTATGCGCCGGCCATGCCACGATCCGCCGTCAAGGCGAGGACGGCAACCTTGGGGTTGTCCTCCTCCTTCTTGACAATCGGATGCGTGATACGGGTGTGGGCTACCACAGCCTGAACGGCATCGAAAATCGCATCGGCGTACGGCTTCGCGTTCAGGGCCACGTCACGGGCCTTGGCGATATGCGAAGACGCGATCATCTCCTGGGCGTTGAAAATCTTCTCCAGCGATCCCGTAGAGGCGATCCTGCCCTTCAATGCGAGTTGCGATCCCATGGGCTACTTCTTTTCTCCAGTCATCGGGTGCTTGGTCGGATCGTGCGCGGGCTTGTCGGCCTTGGCGATGATCTTCTCCTGCTCCACGGGCACGGGCTTGCGCGTCGAGGACTTCTTCACGACCAGCGGCTTGCCGGCCTTGGTCACGTACGTCTCGCGGAACGCTTCGACGGCCTCGTCCAAGGCGGCTTCGGTGTCAGGCGTGAAGTTCTCGGTCTCACGGATGGTCTTGAGGATGTCGGTGCTGTGCTCCAGGTAATCGAGCAGTGCGTGCTCGAACGGCAGCACGTCGCCCAGCGGCAGATCATCCATCTTGCCATGGGTGCCGGCCCACACAGAGACGACTTCCTGTTCCATCGAATACGGCGAGAACTGCGGCTGCTTGAGCAGCTCGGTCAGGTGCGAGCCACGGTTCAGCTGGTTCTTGGACGCGGCGTCCAGATCAGACGCGAACATCGCGAAGGATTCCAGCGAACGGTACTGCGCCAGCGAGATCTTCAGCGTGCCGGAGACCTTCTTCAGGGCCGTGGTCTGTGCGGCGCCACCGACGCGGGAGACCGAGATGCCGACGTCCACGGCGGGACGCTGGTTGGCGTTGAACAGATCGGACTGCAGGAAGATCTGGCCGTCGGTGATGGAGATCACGTTGGTCGGGATGTACGCGGACACGTCGTTCGCCTTGGTCTCGACGATCGGCAGGCCGGTCATGGAACCGCCGCCCAGATCGTCGGAGACCTTCGCGCAGCGTTCGAGCAGACGCGAATGCAGGTAGAAGACGTCGCCAGGGTACGCTTCACGCCCCGGCGGGCGGCGCAGCAGCAGCGAGATCGAACGGTAGGCTTCGGCCTGCTTCGACAGGTCGTCGAAGACGATGAGCACGTGCTTGCCGTGGTACATCCAGTGCTGGCCGATGGCCGAGCCGGTGTACGGCGCGATGTACTTGAAGCCTGCGGAATCGGAAGCCGGGGAGGCCACGATGGTGGTGTACTCCATGGCACCGGCCTCTTCGAGGCTCTGGCGCACGGATGCGATGGTCGAACCCTTCTGACCGATGGCCACGTAGATGCAGCGCACCTGCTTCTTCGGGTCGCCCGTCTCCCAGTTCTTCTTCTGGTTGATGATGGTGTCGATCGCGATTGCGGTCTTGCCGGTCTGGCGGTCTCCGATGATGAGCTGACGCTGGCCGCGGCCGATCGGCGTCATCGCGTCGATGGCCTTCAGGCCGGTGGACAGCGGTTCGTCGACGGGATGACGGTGCATAACGTCAGGAGCCTGGGCTTCGAGGATTCGACGCCCTTCAATGCCCTTGATTTCACCCAGACCATCGATCGGGTTGCCCAGCGGGTCCACGGTGCGGCCGAGATAGCCGTCGCCGACGGGCACGGAGAGCACTTCGCCGGTGCGTCGGACCTCCTGGCCTTCCTCGCTGCCTGCGAAATCGCCGAGGATAACCACGCCGATCTCACGGGCGTCAAGATTGACCGCCAGGCCGAGCGTGCCGTCCTCGAAGGGCAGCAGCTCGTTGGCCATGCAACCAGGCAGGCCCGTCACGTGCGCAATGCCGTCGCCGGCCGTCGCGACATAGCCCACTTCCTGGGTGGGGGTGTCACTCGGCTTGTACGACTCGACGAAATCATCGAGCGCCTTGCGTATCGTGGCGGGATCAATGGTAAGTTCTGCCATGATCACTCCTTATTGTTGGAAAATTTCATGTCGGGCTCCGTCGCCGCGTGTGGCGCGGCCCGGAACCGTATCGTCAGGCTTTCGCCTTTACCGTGCGGTGCAGCTGCTGGAGTTGGGCGACCACGGTGTTGTCCGTGACCTCGTCGCCGACCTGGATGCGCATGCCGCCGAGGACCGTGGGGTCGACGACCGAGTTGATGTGCACCGGATGGTCGAGCTTCGCGGAATATACGTCGGTCAGTCGCTTGATCTGGTCGATGTTCAGCGGCGACGCGGTGGTCACGGTAATCATCGACTCGCCCATGTGGCGCGAGAACTTGTTGATCAGCCACTGGATGGTCTCCAGATAGCGCCGGTTGCGCGGGTTGCACGCGGCGTGTTCCGCCAGCCGGAGCGTGACCTCGTTGAACTCGGTCTTGCCCAGCACGGCGTTCAGCAGATCGATGCGCGCCTTGGCGGGTACGCTGTCGTCATTGAGCTTCGAACGCAGAACCGGCAGGTTGAGCAGCGCGGAATGCAGCTCGGCCAGTTCCACGGACACGCGCAGGGTGACGCCCGCGGCATCCGCGTAGTACATCATGGCGTCAACGCCGAAGTCTTCGACGGCGTTGGCGATGTGCGCGGCACGGCTCCATTTGCGACCGACCAGATCGCTCATGATCTCCAGGGTCATGGGATGGGCCTGGGCACCGATGAGCTCCTTGAGCACGCCGATCTTGTCGTCGACCGGACGTGACGGATCGGTGAGAGCGCGTTCGAGCTGCACGGTGTGGTCAAGCACGTTGGTGATCGTGAACAGTTCGTTGCCGATACGCCATGCGTCCTTGCCGGGCGAGCGCAGCTTGGGCGCCAACTCGTCACGCGAAACGCGATCCGAGATGCGGGATGCCTCTCCTCGCATTGGTCACCTCCCTTTCCGGAACGCCGGAATCACTTCTTGTCGTTCGTGTCCAGGTCGTCGATCATCTTGTCGATCATCGAGGACTGCACGTCGTCGCTTTCAAGCTTGGCACCGAGAATCTTGCCGGCCAGGGCCGTGGCAAGAGTACCGACTTCGCCCTTGAGGGAGACCAGCGCCTGCTGCTGCTGCGACTCGATGGAGCGCTGCGCGTTGGCGGTGATCTGGGCGGCGTCGGACTCCGCGCGGGAGCGTGCGTCGGCGATGATGTGGGAAGCTTCGGCACGGGCGTCGTCACGAATCTTGGAGGCTTCGACGCGAGCGGTGCTCAGCTGGGCCTCGTACTTGCTCTTGGCGGCGTCGGCATCCTTCTTGGACTGCTCTGCCTTGGCGATGTTGCCTTCGATCTTCGCCGCACGCTCATCGAAGATGGCGTTGAATTTCGGCATGAAGAACTTGTGGAAGAACAGCGCGACGATGACAAGGATGATCAGGGACCACACGATGTCGTAGACCTGCGGAATGAACAGCTTGAGGCCGTCACTTGCGGCTATTGTCATCATGAAGCCCTCCTTTCAATGTCGAATAAACGTGTGAATCGTCGCCTGTCGTCTCACTTAACGATCAGGGCGGCCACGAAGCCGAGCAGACCCAGCACCTCGACCAGTGCGAGGCCGATGAACATGATCATCTGGATCTTGCCGCGCACCTCGGGCTGACGGGCGGTGGACTCCATCGCCTTGCCGAACAGGATGCCCAGGCCGAGGCCGGGGCCGAGGGTCGCGAGGCCGTAGCCGATGACGGAAAGGCTGCCGGTGACCTGAGCGAGAGTAATGATGTCCATTTCTGTTTCCTTTCTAACGTAACCGTTAAAAAAACTTGGTTAATTTCTTCAGTTGTCTCGGGAATTGCAAAGTATTCGTATTGTCCGTGGTGAGTCTCACGCGGGTGCGGCTCATTCCTCCGGGTAGCTCATGCTGATGTACACCGTCGAGAGGATGGCGAACACGTAGGCCTGCAGGAAGGCGACGAACGCCTCGAACAGGGTGAGCACCAAACCGAAGACGAACCACAGCGCGCCGACGGGGATGCCGGCAAGCTTATTGGTCGCGTCGATGACCCAGTACTGTGCAAACGCCAGGCAGGATGCCACGAGCAAGTGCCCGGAGATCATGTTGGCGAACAGACGGATGGTCAGCGATGCGGGGCGGATCAGCACCAGCTCGCACAGCTGGATCGGCGCCAGCAGGATGTACACCGGCCACGGCACTCCCTTGGGGACGCACTCGTCGCGGATGTAGCCCCACAGGCCCTTCTCGCGTGCTGCGGTGATCCAGTACTGGATGAGCACCCAGACCGCGAACACCAGCGGCATGACCACTGTGGCGGTGGCCGCCATGTTCATGCCGGGGATGATGCCGCACAGGTTGAACACGAAGATCGTGAAGAACAACGTCGAAATCATCGGCACGTAACGCTTGCCGCGCAGCTCGCCCATGACCTGATATACGACGCTGTCGCGCACGAAGTCGATGCCCATCTCGACCACGCCTTGCCAGCGGCCGGGGATGAGCTTGGCGCGCTTCGCCGTGATACCGAGCACCACGAGAAGCACCACGGTCGCCACGATGCGGATCAATATGATGCGATTGATCGCGAAGGGGGTCCCCTGGAACAGGATCTCGGGAGGAAGAAAATCATTGACCGTTGGCAGTTCGGGACCGCTGTCGGCCGCCAATAGTGCGCCCGTACCGACCGCATCTACCATATCGCGCCTCCTGCTCTCATTATCAGCTGTCAGTTTAGCCCAACGGTTGAGGCGAATGTGACGTTTGGATATCGTCCGTCCAGCCGTTATCGAAGCTGCCCGGGCATAAGACCGACCAACCGGAGTTCCTGCCCAGACATTCCGCTCCGAATGACTAAGTGATTATCCTATGACCACCTTGGACAACACGCAACATGCCTTATTTTTCAAGGGCTGTACGGCGTTTCTTCGCCAAATTTGTGAGCGTTAACATATTGGTCATTGTCTCATTATTTGGACGGTTTTTTAAACACCGCTCATAAGGCATGGACAAAAGAGGCGGTATTCCACCTATTGAGCACGGCGATGGCCCTCTTTTGTACGCCATGTGGACACCAAACCGTGCTAATGCAACAAATCTCGAATCTCCGACCAATTACAGCGGGATTCCGAGGTCATCTGCGCCCTCCAGATCCGAAAGACCATCAACGGGAGCCGACCGGGATGGTCCCAGACCCCCGTCAAACGCCCGCAGCGCAGGCGAGAACCATCATTCGCCACGTATCACGCCGTAGTCGTCATGGACGAACGGTGAGAAATCGTCCTTGCGCGGGCCGGCGGGCGCGTGGCGGAAACGATCGATGCCAAGCCGGCGCTCCGCCCGCAATCCGGGCACTTCGGTGAGATCGTACGGCGTGGTCTGATACACCCAGTTCAGCCAATTGCGCCACAGCAGATTCGCGTGCGATCGCCATGCGAACAACGGCTCAAGGTGCGGATCGTCATGCGGGAAGTAGTTGTGCGGGAACGGGACGTTGCTCATCCCCTTCGCCATGTCGCGCTCGTACTCCTCCTGGAGCGTCGTCTTGCCGTACTCCCAATGGCCGAGAGCGAACACTTCGGAGAAATCGCGAGTGGCGATCAGGCCAGGCCCGGACTGCGGACCCCAAGTGAGCACTTGCAAGTCGGGATTCGCCGCCACGGCGGCCTCGTTCACACCCGCCAGACGGGAGTGCGGCTGCAGCGCGATCTCGTCGAAACCATTGGTCAGGAAGCAGTACTCGTCCTGCAGGTACTGCGGGAACACCCCGAATATCTTCTCCGGCAGGTCAACCTTGCGCACGCCATACCGGTAGTTGAGCGCCCCCATCGCGCCCCAGCACAGGTACATGGTGGAGAACACGTGGGTACTCGCCCAGTCGAGAATCGACTTGAACTCGTCCCAGTAATCGACCTGGTCGAACGGCAGGTGCTCGACCGGGGCTCCGGTGACGACGAAACCGTCATAGTAGTTGTCGCGGAAGGCATCCAGCGTCTCATAGAACTTGACCAGATGATCGTGACTGACATGGGTCGGTTCGTGGGTGGATGTCTTCATGAAGTCGATTTCGACCTGCAGCGGCGATTTGGAGATCAGGCGCAGCAGCTGCGTCTCGGTTTCGACCTTCTTGGGCATCAGATTCAGGATCACCAATTTGAGCGGTCGCACACGCTGGCGCTCCGCCTCGGGCTTCTCCAGGGCGAAGATGCGTTCCGAGTCGAGGATGGCACGCGCGGGCAGGCCGCTTGGGATCTTGATAGGCATGTTCTTATTATGGCAATGGCCGGGATATTGATACGCCGTCAGGTTATCGCCATGAGTTATGACCGGTTATCAATCCCGGCATTTCACTCAGCGCAAAAATCCGACACGCCGATTTGACAATCTCGCATTCTCCCCTATCTTAGATAGAGCTGTTTGAAAACAGCCGGCGCGGGGTGGAGCAGCTCGGTAGCTCGCTGGGCTCATAACCCAGAGGTCCATGGTTCAAATCCATGCCCCGCTACCAATGCCTCCGGTTTCACATCAAGGAAATCGGAGGCTTTTTCTATATCATCCATGTTCCATCGGGTGCGCCCACTGAACTTCTGGGATAGAGTCGGTGCGGCAATTCCCATAGCCTGCGCCAGATCCTTCTGAGAGGTCTGTCGAATGGCGATAAGAACCTTCATGTTGTATGTAACGCGATCCTGAAGGCTCAGCTCTTGCTTCTGCGCCTTTAACGCCGGCGAGACCATCACTGCAGTCATGTGAACTAGATTAGCAATGCATAGACTTACTTTCAAGTCTTGGATTAGGAATTTACAAACCATGATATTGTTACACATATCTTTTATCCATACATAAAACTGATTTGTATATAACTAATATGGAGTCGAGAATCAAAACCCTGATCGTAGTACGCGGAAGGCCGCGATCTTGTCGACCGGCTCGACGCCTCCAGTGACGCTGACCGCCCCGAATCCCGGAAACGACGATGTGCGCCACATCGTGCTCAGGATGATCGACGGCAGGCATTGGACGGCGATTACAACCAAACGCGGCAAGCGCATCCGCATCATATCCGTGCGCCGATCGCGCAAGAACAAGGAGGCATGCCATGAAAGCAAAAAATGATGCCAAGGCGATCACCAGCGACCAGCTTGAGGAGATGTTCGACAACGGCGACGACATCCTCAGCTATGTCGATCTCGGCAATCCCGTAGTCGAACATCATCCCCCGCTGGAGAAGCGAATCACGCTGACGATGCCCGCATGGATGGTCAGCGAACTGGACGAGGAAGCCGCCGAGCTGGCAATCAGCCGCAACGCCGGCGTCAATACATGGGTCGCCGACCGGTTGCGCACCATGCGACGTCGCGAAAACGCCCACGCCTGACCCATATACCATTGAGGCCCATGGTTCAAATCCATGCCAAATAGAAGGCTAGGAATTACAAGATTCCTAGCCTTCCTGTTCTATTGCGCCTTTCTCAAGTGCCTCAAACCATCCCCCGGTCTCGCTAGACAACCTTCGCCAGCGGCAGCGTCAGCGACGGGATCGGCGGCGGAAGGCCAGGGCACCGATGGCGGCCGCGGCGGCTCCGGATCCGACGACGATGATGGCGACGACCCCCGCACCGGTATGAGACAGCACCGGCTTCTCGGGCTCTGGATCCGCCTTCGGCTCAGCGGGTGGATCATCAGGCGCTTCGACGGTTACGGTCTCCCCTTCGACGCCGAGCTCATGCGAAACCAGCACATCACCGTCACGCGAGCGAAGCGACGCTCTCCAATACACCAGTCCCGCCTTCGGCGAGCGCACCTGCGGACTGGCGATCGTCTGCTCGAACAGCGTATGGTCCACTTCGGCGCGGGCCTCGTCAAGCAGCACGCCGTTCATGCCGGGCACCGCCCCTTCCTCCACCGCCTCGTACGCCGTGAACGTCACATAGGCCCCTTCGGGCACATCGCCCACAATCCGCGCCGTATCGCGGAACGGCTCATCGACCCGCACAATGCCCGGCTCCACCTGCGTGGTCAGCGCCGGCTTGCGTGGCCGTGCCACATCCCATATGCGCACGCGCTCCCACGCGTCATCGTATGCGCTGGACGCCGGCATCACCCGGTCATCGCCGTCGAAGCTCCAAACGAACACGTACCATCCGTGCGATTCGGCCACGATGTGCACCGGATCGCCATGAGCGTCCGGCGCCCCGGCGCCCACTCGGATACGCCCGTTGACCGCCGGATAATCCCACACGCCAATCAACCGGTGATTGCTGTCCTCGGCCGGCGGCGTCTCCCCCTGAGGCCGGTACGCCTCGTCGCCGGCGGAATCATTCGGATCGCCCGCCCACCACACGCTCACCTGCGCCATCGCCCGGTCAGCGCCGATGCCAAGCTTGACATTGCCGTCAAAGGATCCGTGATCATCGGGGAATCCGTCGACCGTAATGGTGTCGCTCAGTTCGGAACCAACCACGCCGGTATGCTCCGTGACCGTGGATTCCACACTCACCCGAGCACGGTTCGAATTCGTCTCCGTGTATTCCAGGAACCCGCTGACCACATCCTTACCTATATATTGTCGCGCAGTATCGCTCAACTTCTCGACTTCGAACGCCCACACCCATGTGCCGAATCCTCCACCTCGCGGCGCCTCATAAGCCGCGTCGCCGCCCGGCTCGGCCGTTGCTCTCACGTCCACGCGCTGCCCGGGAGCAGTGAACGACGCCTCGCCATAAGCGGACGGCCGGAATCCCATTGTGCCCAGCCTTGCGATGAACTCCTTCGCCGTCTCGTCGGCACCAGGCATGACCGGCTCGGACAGATCGCCCACGCCGAGCCCGTCGAAATACCATCCGGACGCCCGCAACTCCAATCCGGACGCCCAGGAATCACCGTCATCCACCCCGGACGTGACGGTATCCACGACCGGCTGCCCGGCGTCGACCACCTTGGCCGCGACGGCGGTGCCCAGTGTGGGCACGAACTCCTTGCGGACCGAGAAATTCACCGCCTTGCCGCTCACCTGCGAAGAGCCGCCGTAACGCACCAGATCCTGGCCTCCCGCGACTGCGAACACGTCCACCTGCTTGCGGTCATATGCCACACTCGCCTTCACTTCACCCTCGCCGGTCGCCTTCCACGAGTACACGATCGGCTCCGCCCCGGATATCCCGGTCACCGTCGCGCTCCCGTTCGCGAACACCGCCGGACCGTTCAGCGTCGCGGCGTATTTGATCCCGGCGATCGTCTTCCCCTGCGCATTGGTCACCGACACCGTGACGCGCCCGGTCCGCGTGCCTTCGGCGTATGTACGCGTCACCGTCGCATTCGCCGGGGCGTTGGCTCCCGCCTCCTCCCACATCTGCTCTACCTTGCGCCGCAGCGTCGGATTGTCGCGCATGACGGACACGCGCCGGGATTTCCACGTGTCCGGCTTCAGGTCCAGCAGATCATGGGCCAGCACCGCGATCGCCGCATGCTCCGCGGCCGTCCCGTCGCGATAATGGTCCATCAGCCAGCCGAGCCGGCGCGCGGTGTCGTCGTCACGCAGCTTGACGCTCTCCCCCAGCTGGTATTCGACGCGTTCGCCAGACTCGATGCAGTAATAGTTGTTCGTCGAATCCTTCGCCATGACGCCGATGACCTGCTCGCCGCCATGCTCATAGCGCAGAAACGTGCCGGCATCCGCCCTGCTCAACGTCACCGCCGCGGCCGGCATGGCGGCAAACACCAGCGAGGCCACCAATGCGAGAGCCATGACGGCCGCGACCCCCAGCGCGGACTGACATCGCCTGAATACAACCATGTTCATGATATTCCCTTCCTGAAATCCCGCCGCGTCCACGATGGGCGGTTGATGACACCATGCCATGCCGGACGCCGTCGGCCACCGGATTTCAGGCAATGTGGTCGAAGGCTATCCCCCTTCGGCGTGTTGTGGATAACTCCCCACGACAGTTATCCACATTTGGCGGTTCTCGGCATATAAGACAGGGGGTTATCCACAATCGCCCATTGGCCATCAGCCGTATACAATGGGCGGTATGGCAGAAGAAAAGAAAGGCGCGTCAGCGCTTAGCAGTAGTTCATCTCGATCAGCCACATCGCATTCGGACGACAAGACCGAAGCGAAATCCGCAACCCGTCACACTTCGTCGGGCAAGCAGTCCACATCACGTACCACCTCGCCGCGCAAGCGCACGACGGCCAAGACGCCTCGCGCCTCCAGAACGACAAAAGCCGCCACTGCGGCCGCCGTCGCCAACGGTGAGGTCCCCGCACAGTCCATTCCCGTCGCAGACCCGTCGCAGTTCGGACGCATCGCCGTCATGGACGTGACGCCGAACGAGGAATCCGGCCGTTTCCCCGCCCGTGTCGAGCTGGGCGAACCGTTCAAGGTCACCGCGCAGGTCTTCATCGAAGGCCGCACCAAAGTCGGTGCCACCGCCATTGTGCGCAACCACCGCGGCAAGGAGATGCAGCGTCTGCCGATGACCTGCACCAACCCCGGCCTCGACCGCTGGGAGGTCATGCTCACCTGCGGCGAGCACAGCGACGTCAAGCCGTGGCAGCCCGAATTCGCCGCCATCAAGCGCCAGCTGGGCGAATGGAGCGTCACCATCGAAGGGTGGGAGGACACCTACAAGTCCTGGCTGCATGACGCGGCCATCAAAGTCAAGGTCAACGACGACGTCGAGAACGCCCTTGAATCCGGCGCGCAATTGCTGGAACGCTGGGCGAAGACCGCCGACGCCAAGCTGAGCGCCGCGCAGCGCAAGATGCTCGTCGCCGCTGCCGCCACCATGAAGGACACATCGCTTACGCCCGAGGACCGTCTCGCCGCGGCGACCAGCGAACCGGTCGCCCAGCTGCATCTGACCAACCCGCTGCGCGACGGCGTCTCGCCCAGCCAGCCCCAGCGTGTCCTCGTGCAGCGTCCGGAATCCAGCTTCGCCGCATGGTACCAGTTCTTCCCGCGTTCCGAGGGCGCCTACGTCGACCCGGAGACCGGCAAGATCGTCCAGGGCACGCTCAAGACGTCGGTGTCCGGCCTGGAACGCGCCAAGGCCGAAGGCTTCGACATCGTGTACCTGCCGCCGATCTTCCCGATCGGCAAGACGAACCGCAAGGGACGCAACAACGCGCTGGAGGCCGGCCCCGACGCTCCGGGTTCGCCGTTCGGCATCGGTTCCGAGCTGGGCGGGCATGGCACCGTCGCCCCGCGGCTCGGCAACATGGACGATTTCAAGGCGCTCGTCGCCAAGGCCCACGAGCTGGGGCTGGAAATCGCGCTCGACTTCGCGCTGCAGTGCTCACCCGACCCCCCGTGGGTCAAGCAGCACCCGGATTGGTTCCGCCACAAGCCGGACGGCTCCATCGCCTTCGCGGAGAACCCGCCGAAGAAGTATCAGGACATCTATCCGATCGACTTCAATGCCGACATGCCCGGCATCGAGAAGGAAGTCGAGCGTGTTCTCGAACTGTGGATCACCGCCGGCGTGACGAGCTTCCGCATCGACAACCCCCACACCAAGCCGGTGCGCTTCTGGCAGGACGTCATCGCGGCGGTCACCAAGAAGCACCCGGAGATCCTGTTCCTGGCCGAGGCGTTCACCCGCCCGGGCATGATGCGCGCGCTGAGCTACGTTGGATTCACGCAGTCGCACTGCTACTTCCCGTGGCGCAACACCAAGGAGGAGCTGGGCAAGTACCTGGAGACCACGAACGGCGACGACGGCTACTACCAGCACAACACGTTCTGGCCCACCACGCCGGACATCCTCACCGCCTACGTGCGCGACAACGGCATCGCCGGCCACGCTGTGCGCGCGGTGCTCGCCGCGATGGGCAGCCCGAGCTGGGGCATCTACAACGGCTTCGAGCTGATCGAGAACAAGCAGCGCCCCGGTTTCGAGGAGCAGATCGACAACGAGAAGTACGAGGTCAAGGTGCGCGACTGGTCGGCCGCCGACAAGTACGGCATCGCCGAGCTGCTGACCAACCTGAACCGCGTCCGCCGCGAGCATCCGAAGGCGTTCAGCTACCACAACCTGACGGTGCTGGAATCCTCCGACCCGAACATCCTCGCATTCGCCCGCCACACACCGGCCGAACTGACCGGCACCGACAAGCCGGAGACGCTGATCGTGGTGGTGAACCTGGACGGTCACGAGGCGCATCAGGCCATGGTGCATCTGGAGCTGCCCGACTATGGCATCGATCCGAAGTGGGGTGCGCACATACACGACGAGCTGACCGGTCGCGACTTCGCGTGGAGCTGGGACAACTTCGTCTCGTTGGCACCGTGGGCCGATGTGGCGCACATCTTCACCGTGGTGCATGAGGACTGAGAACGCATGAGGGACGCGCGGCCGGCAGGCTGACCGTTTCGGTGATGGGGCCCGTCGTTTCGACGACGGGCCCCATCTGCGTTTTTGGGCGAAATCGTGGCGCTTCCGGCGTACGACGGGGTATTGTGGAGTGTGATTATGTCAATCGACTCTAAGGAGCAATATCATGGCAGAAACGTTCAACGTTCTCGTTGAAATCCCGCGTGGTTCCAAGAACAAGTACGAAGTCGACCAGGAGACCGGCCGCATCACCCTGGACCGTGAGCTGTTCACCGCCATGGGCTACCCGGACGACTACGGCTACATCGAAGGCACGCTCGGCGAGGACGGCGATCCGCTGGACGCGCTGGTGATGGTCAAGAACTCCGTGTTCCCGGGCTGCGTCATCGAGTGCCGCGCCGTCGGCCTGTACCACATGGAAGACGAAGAGGGCGGCGACGACAAGGTGCTGTGCGTGCCCGCCGACGTGCGCTACGACGACATCAAGGACGTCAACGACGTCAACGAGTACCACCTCAAGGAGATCAAGCACTTCTTCGAGCAGTACAAGGCCCTGGAACCCAACAAGGAAGTCCTCCCCGGCGACTACTGGACCGGTGCGGACGTTGCCGAGAAGGAAATCAAGGAGGCGCGCGAGCGTCTCGCGAACGCGTCGAAGTGATTTGCTTCAGGACAGCCCGGTAAGCTGTCCGGCGGCAACGTGCGAGGACGCGACAGCGACCGAGCCAACCATGAGCCGGCCGAAGGCCGTCCTCAATTGCAGGACCGTTGCCGAGAAGGAAATCAAGGAGGCGCGCGAGCGTCTCGCGAACGCGTCGAAGTGATTTGCTTCGCTTCCGCCTCCGCTGGCGGGGGCTGTCAGCCATCGGCTGACTGGGGGCTTAAGTGCCACGACCACCCCCAGTCGCGCCGTGACAGCCCCCGCCAGCGGGGGCATTATATTATCTTATCGACCACAGCTTTCTGGCTCGCCTACAAACAGATTCCGCTGTTTGCTTCACGGCTCGTCCCGCCAGCGGGGCGATGTTGTGTTACAGTAGTGCCTTGTAGTTTTCACGACTTGCGAACAGCATTCGCTTGGATTCAAAGCCGGCTTGCTGGCCCGGCAGTTCTCAAAGTCCGTGCCCCCTAGGCGTAGGCGGTTTATCCGTCGAGGCCCATCCCCCGGGGAAGCCGGCGGGATGAACCTTTATGTTCCAGCTATGATTGAGATACTGCTTATTTCCGTATCCGTCGCCATGGACGCTTTCGCCGTCTCGATCGGAAAGGGATTGACCGTCACGCGCGTGCGGCCGGTCGACGTCATCAAGACCGCATTGTGGTTCGGCGGCTTCCAGGCATTGTTCCCGCTTCTGGGCTTTTTCGCGGCCAACACGTTCAGCAAATACGTCACCGCGGTTGATCATTGGATCATTTTCGCGCTGCTCGCGTTCATCGGCGGCAACATGATCCGCGAGGCGTTCGGCGAGGAAGAGGAGAACAGCCGGGAGACGGCCCAGTTCGACTGGCGCCATATGCTGCCGCTCGCGGTGGCGTGTAGCATCGATGCGTTCGCCGTCGGCGTGAGCTTCGCATTCATGCAGGTCAACATCTGGTTTTCGGTGATCGTCATCAGCGTGGTGACCGGCGCGTTCTCCGCTGCCGGCCTGTATATCGGCCGCGTGTTTGGCGCACGCTGGCAGAAGCCGGCGCAGATCGCCGGCGGTGCCGTGCTCGTGCTCATCGGTCTTAAGGTGCTGCTTGAGCACCTTGGCTTCATAGCATGGTAACGCAACGAGACTGAAAATATGCGGCTGTCAGCGTCCGTGTTCGGGACTTTCCGTGTTTGGATATTGCCGGGACGATGAGGCCATCGTCTTGCCGGTGCGGATTTCGTCGTAGCGCCCAAGGGGACATGTCTTCCCCGCGTGTGCGTCATTGCGCGCAGCCGAGGTCCTCGACCCAGGCTCCTCCATGCGAGCCGGTCGCCGGAGGGCGGTCCGTGGCGACCGTCTCGATCAGGCCGCTCATGATGGCGACCTTTCGCCGACGAACTCCACCGACCGAAAGAAAGAAGCGCGTTGGCTGAATGACGGGTACGGACTCCCTATTGCCCTGCTTGGTTCTTGACGAAAACAAAGCCCAACAGGCGCACACCCTCTTCATACCCACATGCGGGAAAGCCCCGGCAACGATGCCGAATCCCGACTCCCCGCATCGCATACTGGCGAAGACCAATATTCCCCGCCGAAGAAAACCGTCAAATATCAGAAGATCAGCTGCATGACGAATGACGCGGCGAACACGAGCAGACCGCTGAGCATCACCGGCAGCAGCCCGATACCCAGCCACGGCGCCGGAGCAGCCGGATCCGGATCCGCCTCGCGGCTCCCCGACACCGAGCATACGGCGAACAGCACCGCCACTACCACGAACGCCGCGGCCACGATGATGAATCTCGTCAGCAGCCCGTTATCCGGCGACGCGGAGCCCATGTCGATGAGATCGGGCACAAAACACCATCCCGCGGCGCTGACGGAGACCACGGCTCCCGTCATGCAGTGCGACAGCGCACGAATCAGGTGGCTGCGCTCCGCGCGCACCATCTGCCGGCCGAACGCGATGATCGTCGCCGCGATCAGCAGTATCGCGAAGCACGCCGCCCAACGCACCAGCTGATACATCACCAGACGTCCATCATCCGCAAGACGCCCGCCCTCGTACGCGGGGTAAAACAGCTGGCTGGCCAACGACGTCCGCGCGCACAGAATCGACAGCACGCCCGCAACCGCGCCGATCAGGCGGTCGGCAATGCCGGCACGGAACGGCCACCCAACCTGGAATAGCACGAGCAGCACCACGGCGAGCGCGATCGCAACCCCTTGCGCCACACCGCCCTGGTTCCCGAACGTGAACTCCAGCACGCCCGTCACGCCGAATAGCACCACGTATGCCACCGCCTGAACCGCAAGTACGCGGCCAATCGAGCTTCCGGTACGCTGTTCGCCGTCGCCCATCGTCATCACACTCCACAAATCGCAATCCGCGGCAGCCTCGCGACCGCCATTCCACTAACTCTAGCCTAGCGTCGGCTGTCCACATTATGCGCCTACAATATGACCACTAACCATATGGGTACTACGGTTATCCATATTCAGGAAAGGGGAAGCGGTTGACTGATTTGACGCTGATGACATTCGCGAACGACCCTGCCACCGTGCTTCCCTCACTTGCACTGCTGTCCCACCGCGTGCGCGTGCTGCCGATGGACGCCGCAAGCCTGGTGAAGATGCCGGAGAACACCGTGCTCTTCCTCGACGCCCGGGATGACCTCGCCACGGCGAAGACGCTGTGCCGGCTGATTCACGCTTCCGGCCTGGCCACGCCGATCGTGCTGATCCTCACCGAGGGCGGGTTCACCGTCGTCAACTCGCAGTGGGGCATCGCCGATGTGGTGGTGGCCTCCGCTTCACCCGCCGAGGTGGAGGGGCGCCTGCGACTGGTGTCGGAACGCGGCAATGCGCCGATCACAGGCGCCAGCACCACGGACGATTCGGAGCGCACCGAGGATGGCCAGATCCGTTCCGGCGATCTCGTGGTGGATACCAACGGCTACACGGCATCGCTGCACGGCAGGCCCATCGATCTGGCGTACAAGGAATTCGAACTGCTGAAGTATCTGGTGCAGCATCCCGGCCGTGTGTTCACGCGCGCGCAGCTCCTGCAGGAGGTGTGGGGATACGACTATTACGGCGGCACCCGTACCGTCGACGTGCACATCCGTCGCCTGCGCGCCAAGCTGGGCGGCGAATACGAACATCTGATCGGTACCGTGCGCAACGTCGGCTACCGTTTCGACCCGCCCGAGGGCGAGGGAGACAAGTCACTCGCGGCTCCGACGGCTTCCGACGACACTGACGCCAACGCCCAGTAAGACCGGCGCATCCTGCCACGCGAATCCAAACGGGCACGCATCCAGCGGATGCACGAGGAGTACGCATTGCTCGTCGAGGCGTTCCCGCACCCGAAATGCGCCTTGGATTTCACTTCTCCCCTGCAATTGCTGATAGCCACCGTGCTCAGCGCCCAGACGACCGACAAGCGGGTGAACACCGTCACGCCCGAGCTGTTCTCGCGTTTCCCCGATGCCGCATCCCTGGCCGCAGCGAATCCGCAGGACGTCGAAGACATCATCCACCCGCTCGGCTTCTACCGTTCCAAGACCAAGCATCTGCTGGGATTGGCCGCAGTGCTGCGTGACCGTTTCGATGGCGAGGTCCCCGATACGATGGACTCGCTGGTGACGTTGCCCGGCGTCGGCCGCAAGACGGCCAACGTGGTGCTGGGCAACGCGTTCGGCGTGCCCGGATTCCCCGTCGATACGCATGTGATCCGCGTGACGGGACGGCTGCGCTGGCGCGGCGACTGGAACTCGTCCAGTCCCGATCCGGTGCATATCGAGCGGGAGATCTGCTCGTATTTCGAGCCGTCGCAGTGGACCGACCTGTCGCACCGGCTGATTCTGCATGGACGCGCCACCTGTCACGCGCGCAAACCCGATTGCGAGGTGTGCCCACTTCATGACACCTGCCCGAGCTCACTGATATAGACCAAGCGGACGGACCCGGCCGGTATCCCACGCATCAGGGATCCCCCGTCGACCCGTTTACCCCGGGCATTACACTCGGAGCCATGCAGCACAGCGCACGGCATACCTCCATCAGCAGTTCGGCGAAGTCCGCCATCATCTTTGTCATCGTCGCGGGGGTGCTCGGCTGCGCCGTCTGGCTGGGCTGGTCCCTGCTGCACCGCAAATACACGCTGCCCACCTTCAGCGGCCTGCAATCAAGCGTCAAAGTGAGCGTCGGCATCACCGGCGCCCCGGAATCATTGGATATCCGGACAACCGACGACGATTCGCTCGACCGCGTCCTTCTCGGCAACGTCTATGAGACGCTGCTGAAGCGCGATGACAACAACAAGATCCAGCCATCGCTCGCCTCCTCGTGGAAGGTGTCCGAAGACGGCACCACCTACCGCTTCAACCTGCGCAGCGGCGCGACGTTCGCCGACGGCACCACGATCACCTCGTCCGACGCCGTATGGTCCCTGCAGCAGATCATCACCAAGAAGTATGTCGGCAGCGACGAACTGTCCGCGCTGTCCAACGTGGAGTCGGACGGCAACAGCACGCTGGTGCTGCGGCTTCGCGAACCCGACCCGCGGCTGCTCGCCAAGCTCACCACGCGCATCGGCATCGTCTACAACCAGCGTGAGAACATCGACTACGCAAAGCAGGCCAGCGGGTCCGGACCGTTCACCGTCTCCCAATGGCAATCCGGCAAGCAGCTGACGCTGAGCCGCAACGACCACTATTGGGGTAGCAAGTCCAAGGCCAAGACCGTCACCGTCAACTTCGCGGCCGACACCACGGAGCTGGCCAAGGCTCTGAACAACGGCCAGATCGACGCGGCCGTCGCGCTGGATCAGTCCGCCGCCGACGCGGTGAAAGATGACGGCATCGTCAAGAAGCAGGGCGTCAGCAACCGCAAGGTCGTGCTCGCCTTCAGCAACAACACGCAGTCCATCCTTTCCGACAAGCGGTTCCGGCAGGCAGTGCGCTACCTCATCGACAAGAACGCGATGACCGAGGCGCTGGGCGGCGGCACGGTCATGACCGGGCCGCTGTCACCGCTCGACGACGGATATCAGAAGACGGATGAGACGTTCGGCCACGACATCGGCAAGGGCAACGACCTGATCAAATACTTCCGTTTCCGCGTCTCCAGACGACCGCTGACCTTCGTCTATCCGAAGGAATACGGCTCCCAGATCGGCGAACAGGTCAAGCAGACGATGTACGCCGAACCCGCGTATTCGGACGTGTCCGTGTCGATGGTCGACGATGCCACATGGAGCAAGACCGTGACGCAGGACCGCCAATACGACTTCACGATCTACGAGACCGACGGCGAGGACGATCTGGACCTCCTGATGAACAGCAACTCGTACATCGGCTTCGTCAGCACCGACTCGCAGAACGCGTGGAGCAAGGCGCTGAAATCCTTCAGCAGCGACGACTACGCGAAGAACTTCCAGTCGTTCATCGGCACGCTCGACGACGATTCGCCGGTGGACTGGATCTGCACACGCAAGCCGATCAGCGCGTACCGCAGCAACATCACCGGAGTGCCCGTCAACATGACCTACACGCAGCTGCCGCTCGCCGATATGACCACCACGGACTGATTCGGGGGTATGCGCCCGGACCCGCCCGCCGGCGGACGCAGCCGCGCGGCTGTTGTCACGATTGCTTTCTAGACTGTCGCTTATGACCGAAGAGCAGGATAACAGCATCATCAAGGCACACCTCACCCCGTTGCCCGACAAGGTCGGCGTCGACGGGCTCGAAGACAAGTGGCGCGGCGAATGGGACGAGGACGGAGTCTACAAGTTCCAGGGAACCCGCGACCGCAAGGCCGTCTATTCCATCGACACCCCGCCGCCCACCGTATCCGGCCATCTGCATGTCGGCCACGTGTTCAGCTACACGCACACCGACGTGATCGCGCGATTCAAGCGCATGCAAGGCTATGACGTGTTCTATCCGATGGGCTGGGACGACAACGGCCTGCCCACCGAGCGCCGCGTGCAGAACTACTACGGCGTGCGCGTGGACACGTCGCTCAAGTACGATCCTGATTTCAAGCCGCCGTTCGAGGGCACCGACGGCAAGAAGATCGACGCCAAGGATCAGGTGCCGGTCTCGCGCAAGAACTTCATCGAGCTATGCG
>SKEI01000653.1_pt1 | contig 21928 bp, 20 predicted proteins | sample 4826701 | NCBI WGS metagenome assembly SKEI01 (sample SAMN11008813, study PRJNA524170) | human gut metagenome | biome: Human fecal sample; material: Feces; isolation source: fecal sample from pouch patient p2, p6, p7, p14 | host: Homo sapiens | place: Israel: Tel-Aviv | collected 2016-08-31 | reverse complement strand
AAGCAGGAGAAAAGCTATGATATCGATAATAAAGGATCTATTTAGTAACCAAGTGGGTTCCGCAGTCATTCTTACTATCATTGGAGCGATTACAAAAAAGTATATTCAGTTTCATCGCAGAGACTTTTTTTCACGCTCATCCTCCGAGCAGATAAAAGCAGTCGAATGGCTTAGAACCTCTTCTGTACCCATCTCCGATCCGTTAGCAAAGGCGGAACAGCAGTTCCGCCTACAGTCGTTCGGACTGCATAGAGATTGGCATTTATCTTATAAAATCATATGCTTGAGTTCCGATTATGCACAGTCATTGATTCCGTCCTTGAAGGCAGTCTTGCGTTATCAGGGCATGTACACAATTACTAACGGGAATATATACCCTCATAAATTCCATAAGTGGATAATACCTTTTGTGTTAATATCGTTGCTATTATATATCGGTGCTGAGATATACAGAGGTTCTTCACAGAGTGATGGTATAGAGATTTTGAAATCTCTATACGTCGTTATTGTGGCTTTTATAGTATGGTGTTGGGTCGCTGCTTGTGCTCTGAGAGTATCAAGCATCAGTAAAAAGCTCAATGCCTATATCCCACCCGCAAACGATTTTAAATCCAAGACATACGATTTCAGTTCAATACTCAATAATAGATATCCCTAGCCTGGCTGATCTGCTTCCCGTAAATACTGATACCTGGCAGTAAGCGAGATCCGCTTCTGGCACGGCGCGAACTGTTAACTGAGCCAAAGGTCCGCCATGAGCGAGGAGCGGACATTTTTCTTCGTCCTCTACTTCGTCCATTCTTTATGCAGTAACGCATAGATGTATGTGTCGTCATACCTTGCCTTACCCTCCTCGTTTTCAAAGGAGACAAACTCTTTAAAACAACCTTCACGTCGCATATGCAAACGTTCACAGAGTTTTTGAGAGGCCAGGTTGTAAACTTCTACCCAGGCATACAAACGTCTGGCATCTTTTACTTTAAATAAATAATCAAACAGTGCAGCAACTGACTCGCTTGCGTATCCCTGATGTTCGTAACGTTGATTAAAATGCCAGCCTACTGACCAGGTATTGCTGTCTGGTTCGTTGCTATTGTCCGCAAAAAGATGTCCGATTAACGTATCGGTTTCTTTTAGACAAACGGCAAACTGTGCTGTGTCAGAGGCTCGTTTAGCCACGTCGACCTCTGCCTCATCGAGTGAATGTAACTTTTCATCCTTAAAGCAAGGAGCACGTGGTGAAGAGAGGTAATCGAAAAGTGCTGCCGCATCCTCTTCCTTAAAATGGCGAATGATTAACCTTTGCGTGGTAATGATGTTCATAATGTCCTTGATAATGTAATGCCAGCCAGTTCAGCAAGAAGTCTGCTTTAAACTGGCCGGAACACAGGGCATAGATTAGCCGTTCCGGCTATTCCCCGGTCTGTCTTTTCTCATGCCAGTAAATCGTGTGATCGTCACGAAAAATACCGGAACAAAGAAAATGGCCAGTAGCGTTCCGCTAATCATCCCGCCGAATACACCGGTACCAATCGCATGCTGCGTGCTGTCGCTGGCTCCACTGGCAAGCATCAGTGGAACAACACCTAATGTGAAAGCCAGAGAAGTCATCAGAATTGGCCGTAAGCGTAGCTTTGCAGCCGTCAATGTCGCGTCAATAAGACTCTTTCCTTCTTTCATCAATTGTCTCGCGAACTCGATAATCAGAATCGCATTTTTGGCGGAAAGTCCAATCAGGGTTATCAGACCCACTTTGAAAAAAACGTCATTCGTCATATTCGTAACGGATACGGCCAGCACAGCGCCGAGCAGCCCCAGAGGAACAACGAGCATGACCGCGAAGGGAACTGACCAGCTTTCGTATAGAGCAGCCAGCACCATGAATACCACCAGTACCGAGAGCACAATAAGACCCGGAAGCTGTGATGCAGACTCTTTTTCCTGTAACGAACTTCCCGCCCACTCCCCGGCGAACCCCGGTGGTAAGTGCTTAGCCAGATCGTCCATTGCCGCCATTGCGGTACCTGATGATTTTCCCTGTGCGGCACTGCCGGTTATGCGTATGGCAGGATATCCCTGATAGCGTATCAGTTGCTGCGGTGCAACATTCCACGAAAGCGTTACAAAAGTGGATAACGGAAGCATCTGCCCCAGACGGTTTTTGACAAACAAAGCCAAAAGTTGTTCGGGCTGCATCCGGTATGGCGCGTCAGCCTGGACGATAACCTGCTGAACCCGACCATTATTGGTATAGTCATTAACATAATTGGAACCTGCTGCAACGGAAATGGTTTGATTTATTTCATCAAACGACACCCCCATGGCCTCCGCTTTTTCCCTGTCGATATGCAGGGAAAGGCTTGTTCCCTCACCAAGTCCATCAATATAGACATCGGCAAGGTGAGGATTATGATTTGCCTGTACAATAAGTTCATCGGCCGCCTTTTTGAGTGCCTGATAGCCTTTCCCCCCTCTGTCCTGTAAATAATAAGTGAACCCGGATGAGGTTCCCATATCAGAAATGGCCGGAGGCAGCAGACTCATCGTTACGGCGTCAGGCACGTTTGCCATTTGGGACTGAATATGGTCAGCTTCTTCCTGTGCCGTGGTTCCTTTGCGTTGTTTCCAGTCCTTGAGGGTGGTGAATGCCATGGCCGAATTTTGGCCTGATCCTGAGAAACCAAATCCCAGGATCATAATGTTACTTTCTACCGCCTGCCGGTGGGCGATCTCCTCTTCAAATGTATCGACGACCTTAAGCGTCCGCTGCATCGTGGCATCAGAAGGAAGCTGGATTGAGGACATAAAATAACCCTGATCTTCATCGGGTAAAAATGATGATGGTAAGGTGGACAGCCCGGCAAACAATGCCAAACATAATGCAGCATAGATCATCATCATACGGCCAGTACGCTTCAGTACAAATCCCAGACCAGTGGCGTAAAACGAAGTCAGGCGATGAAAGTGAGCGTTAAACCACGCTGAAAATGCGCTGCTTTTACCCTGATGAATACCATGTGGTTTGAGCAGGGTTGCACAAAGCGCAGGCGTTAACGTCAGCGCCAGGAATGCCGACAGTAAAATGGATATCGCCATCGAAATGCTGAACTGTCGATAAATAATACCCACAGAACCGCTGGCAAAGGCCATTGGTATAAACACCGCAGTGAGCACCAGCGTAATACCAATGATTGCCGGCGTAATTTCACGCATCGCTTCTCGCGTTGCATCCTGTGGAGACATTTTTTTGTCTTCCATCAGTCGTTCGACGTTCTCCACCACAACAATAGCATCGTCAACAATAATCCCGATGGCCAGTATCATTCCAAACATGGTTAAAATATTGATGGAATAACCGCTTAATAGCATTACGGTAAATGTGCCGAGCAGCGCCACGGGTGCCACAATCGCAGGAATAAGCGTACAGCGTATCTTGTGAAGGAAAAGCAGCATCACGAAAAAGACCAGAACCATGGCTTCAACAAATGTCTCAACTACCTTCAATATCGATAGCTTTACAAATGGAGCCGTATCGAAAGGCACGGTGAATGTCATTCCCTCGGGAAGCACACCGGACAGTTCTGTTAACCGCGCGCGGATACCCGACGCAGTACTAATCGCATTTGCGCCAGGAGACAACTGAATGGCGGCAGCCGTTGCAGGCACGCCATTTTCACGGATGCCAAATGCGTAACTTTGCAACCCGGATTCCACGCGGGCAACGTCTGCCAGTGTCACCCGGGCGGCTGAGACCTGTGATTTAATCGTGATATTGCGAAATTCTTCAACCGAAGAGAGCTGCCCTTTTACCGTTATTGGATAGGTCACCTCTTGACTGCTCGTCGCGGGTTCATCTCCGGTTCTGCCCGGTGAAACAATCACGTTTTGTTGACTGATGGCGCTTAATACATCCGTAACAGAGAGCCCATAGCTGTGTAATTTCATCGGGTCCAGCCATATGCGGAGTGCCTTTTCTCCGCCAAAAAGCTGGACTTTACCTACACCAGGTACGCGACGGAGTTCATCAGTAACATTCCTTGCAAAATAATCGCTTAAGTCAGCTTCCTGATAGGCTCCGCTTGGCGATTTTAACCCCACCATCATTAAAAAACCGGAATTAGCTGCCTCAACATTTATCCCATTCTGTCTTACCGACTGCGGCAGGCGAGATTCCACAATTTTAATTTGGTTTTGCAGATCCATCTGGGCGAGTTTGATGTCGGTACCGGGTTTGAAAGTTACCGTAATTGACGCCATCCCTGTCGTGTCACTGGAAGATTCAAAATAGAGTAAATTGTCAACACTCGAAATTTCACGCTCGATCAGAGACACGACGGATGTGTTCATCACTTCCGGGCTAGCTCCAGGGTAACTCACTGAAATGATAATACCGGGTGGCGCAACTTCAGGGTATTGCGCAACCGGTAAACGAGGTATGGACAACAGTCCCGTCAGAACAATAAACAGGGCAATAACCCATGCGAAGATGGGGCGCTCAATGAAAAAGTGCGGCATCAGGTGTACTTCCAGTCAACATACAAAGGGTAAAAGTTCAGCATGGTTTTCCTGATAAAGAGGTCTCATCGTCAGTCGAAACCCGTTTACCGATATCCCTGAGCTGGGAAAATTTCTCAAGAAGTTGTGGTGCGTCATCAAGGCTTGTTGCAAACATCCACATATAGGTCATGACGGAATAAATATGTCCGGCATTAATTCCGGATTCCATGCTCATCCTGATAATGGTCATGGAAAAGAGAGCAGAAACCAGAAGGCCTATTGATAAATATCCCCATGCCTCTCTGTCGGATAACACCACGCGCAGACGAGCAAGTGTGTCATAATGTCGCTTAAGAGCACCAAAAGACGCCTTATTAACATAATCGACCTCTTTCTCAAGGCGATTATTCAGCCGTCTGTAGAATGTCTCATTTTTGCTGGCATAGCTTGAGACAAAACACATCAGTATTGCCACGATGATCAAACAGGCTATACCTGTCCAGAATTCAATCCATAACAGCATAATTGCTGCGCCGAAAAGGGAAATGATCGAGGTGATCAATACGGGAAGGTGCAACTCGAAGAAATCTACAAATTCACGCGACAGAGTGACTCTCGCAGCAATAGTCGAGTGATTAAGTGAATATTTTCGCTGGGATAATACTACAGTCACAGCAAGACTTGCGTAGATACGTGCAAACGTTCGCGTATCGACACTACGTCTGGCGGCTCCCATGCACCACATGAACAGAACCATCAGGCCATAAAGAGCCGCATGTGACGTCTGTCCGCCCAGGATGGCATTTATCGCCATGCCCGCCAGAACGGGGTAGAGCAGGAATGCAACGTTTTCAGCAATAACCAGCATGAAAGTAATGCACAATTTCTTTCTGTGCCGCCAGGCAAGTCTCTTAAGTGAGATAGCAACCCCGGGGGCCATAGGTTTGTCGTTGCCTTTATAAATCATGATAAATTATATTAAACATCTGTGTGTAAAGGGTTCTGCAGTTGGTTTATTATGTCAGCTAAGTGAAACGAGACAGCAGAACAGAGCAGTCATAAATCCATGTGCTAAGTGTAACGTGATGATGTCAATCGTGAATGGATGTTTTATGGAGGATATGTGTACTCACTCCTGAGGTTATGTATCATATTGAAATTGCATAATATCAAACCATTCTTATACATAAACATAAAGGTAGTCCGCAAAAGAAAACCATTAAAAAAAATTCATAATAAAAAACAAAATCATAGATATCTGGAAAAGTATTCAAAAGCAGATGTAATACAATGATGGTGTGTATAAACACTAAAACCAGACCGAATGTTATTGCAATGAAGTTTTTAAAAACTCCAGGTTTTTTCTGAATAATAAATGATAATGCTGTAATGATTATCAAAACACGAATCAGTAAAGATGAGGGTAATGTTGATTCTACTTTTTCATTAATTGAATGCACAAGGTAAAGCCAGGTAGATAGCAACCCATATGAAACGATGCAAAATAAAAGTGAGGCCATCAAATTCTCGCGCCGGAAAAAACATTTAGTCAGCACCATAAAACTCCTTAGACAAAGTACATATTGCATGCACCACTTAACCTGGTTGTAGATTATCACTTAGCGATGTTGATTAATTATTTATAAAATGTGTAGTGAATATGGAGAGTGAGTCTGGTAAAATTTTAAGAAAATTTCTTGATGAACTTTTCCAAAAAGTACCTGTCAAAAGACATCAAATTGAAAATTAATGTTTGTAATTGAGTTAAAGAGCTTTAAGCATGACGATAAAAGTGCTTTCAGGGTAAAATGCATGTTGTCATCAGCACTGTGGAAGAAAATATGAACAACAACAATCTGATTATCGTCGCAGAAGACGATGATGACATCGCTGCCATACTGACAGGCTATTTACGTAAGGCAGGTATGAAAACCTTAAGAGCCGAAGACGGTGAGCAGGCAATCAATCTTACCCGTCTGAACAAGCCTGATCTCCTGCTATTGGACATCCACCTGCCCGTGTACGATGGCTGGAATGTTCTCACCACGTTAAGAAAGGAAACGAATGTACCGGTCATCATGGTGACAGCACTGGATCAAGACGTTGATAAACTGATGGGGCTACGGCTCGGGGCTGACGACTATGTGATAAAACCCTTCAATCCATCTGAGGTTATTGCCCGGGTTGAAGCTGTGCTTCGCAGAACCAGACCGGTTGCAGAGTCTACACATTCACGGCCTTTAAGAACGCCTTTTTTAACGATTTATCCTGATGAGTTTTACGTTGAAATCACTGCACAAGGTGAGGTTTCCACGCCAGTATTAACCACCACTGAGTTTAAGCTTTTAACCTATTTGGCGAGAAACCCGAGAAAAGTCTGTTCACGTGAAGAGTTACTCGATGCGTGTTTACCTGAGGGAGACTCGCTGGATCGTACTGTAGACAGTCATATGAGTAAACTTCGGAAAAAGCTTGAACATGCCGGATTGAAGGGCATTCCGGAAAGCATCCGAGGATTAGGCTACCGGTTGGGTGACAAAAAATGAACAAAGAAACGATTCTGAGCCGTCAGATTTTGACATATATGTTGTTGTTAACGTTTGTTATTATTGCCATTGCAATACTCGGTTCCTACCTATTTTATAGTTTCCTGATTTATTACCTGCCGGGTGGAATGAACGAAGGTAGTGAAGATGCTATGACATTCCTTGACTGGATGTGGATTCTGATGGCGTCCATTACCAGTCTGGTCGTTGCACTTTTCTTTACCGTAAAGCTGTCTGCAAGAATATTCAACCCACTGAATGACGTTGCATACAGCCTGAAACAAATCTCTCAGGGAAACCTTAGTGCCAGAGCATTTAACAGCAGTTCTAAGTTGGGAGAGATGAATAGGCTCGTCAATGACTTTAATGAGATGGCTGAAAAGTTACAGACGCTGGATGCGCAGCGAAATTTATGGAATGCTGCAATTGCTCATGAACTCCGGACGCCGGTGACTATCTTACGTGGGAGGCTTCAGGGACTGGTTGACGGCGTTTTCGAACCAGAACCGTCGTTATTCAGAAACCTTCTTAAACAAACTGAAGGTCTGACCAACTTAATTGAAGATCTCCGCGTCGTGAGTTCTTCAGGAGGCGCAGGGTACTCCTTGATGCTGAGTGAAGTGGATCTCAAGGCCACGATTTCAAATGCGCTTGATACCTTTTGGCCGGACTTTGATAAAAAGCATTTCAAAATTGTCACTGAGATTAACCAGCAGTATTGCGTTTGCGATCCCTTACGCATTATTCAGTGCCTCACCGTTCTTTTTGACAATGCCTTAAAATATTCCACATCACAAACGCTGTTAATAAAGAATGGTATTACAGGAAACGATAATTTTATTATCGTTCAGGACCAAGGACCTGGAATTCCTGAAGAACTCCAGAAGTCCTTATTCCAGCCTTTTCAGCGAGGAGAATACGCCAAAAATATTAATCCAGAGGGCTGTGGTTTAGGGTTGTCGGTAGTTAAAGCCATTATGTGCGCCCACGGTGGAGACGTTAGCTATAGTTTAACACCAGAAAATGGCTCACTTTTCAAACTCTCATGGCCTGTTTAAGGGCATGAATACACAGGCTCGATCGAACCTGTTTTAGCAAGAGACAGATCCCACATACTGCCGAGTTTTGCGTCCCAAATTGATGGAGTGATTTTAAGTTTGCCTCTTTTGGGGCTTAATGTTATTTCGCTGAAATAGATATCATCTCCTTTTAGCATAAGATCGACGCGGCAGTAGTCTATTTCTTTTGCTAAGTCCTGGGCGGCAATAACGGATTTATGAAATGATTCTGGTTCATCAACCGGCAATGGCGTGTTTGGGTATTCCATCTGAAAGGGTTGTAAATTCCACGCTCTGTCATAAACGTTAATGAATTCGTTTCCATCGCTGTCAGTAAAGTCGGCCTCGATAAAACATGCCACACCGTGAAAGCAATGTATTCTTATCATTTCCGGAGTTATATTCCGGTGTTTACTGGAAAATAGATCCAGATACATTTCGCATAGGATCACGGGTGGTATGTTTTTATACTGCCATTCTCGGGTCGTATAATACATGTTCTTTTTAAGAGATAGTTTTAATTTGCTTTTAACCTTAGCGGGATCAATATTCGTTTTATCCGTGCATATGACCGCGCTACCACTATCATGATTGCATTTCAAAACAAATTTTGAGGGAAGTTTGTCGAAATCAATATCATCAACTCTATTATAAACACCTACTAAAGGAATAAGCTTAATTAAATTAGTCCGTTTCTCAACATACTGCCTGACCAGAAGTTTATCAGCAAGCAATGTATAAAATGGGTTGTGGATAAATAAAATGCGATGGCAAATTTTCTCATTAAGCGTTACAGGGTTGAGTAAATCCGGATATGTGCCAGATATTTCTCTTAACCTGTCTGCATGAAATGAAATGTCATTAGTCAAAATTGTTCTGCATTTTCTTAACAAATATTCAATGTATTTGATTTGATAGTTTATTTTGTTCATAACGCCTCCGGTTCAGAAAGGAAATTCTGACAGAGGTTTGTTGATTTATTTTTTGCAAATTATGGAGAGTATATGGACCGACTTGCTTCTTTATTAACAGAAATTAATCCGGACCATTGTCCGCGCCTTGCACGAATCGGAAAAGTTAACTGCACTGAAGATCCGCTCTGAACGAAGAGCGGATCTTCAGTGCAAAAGAACAGCAAGGCCCGCCTTTATTATTAATAATGCCTTATCTACAACTGCTGAGTTACCCAGCTACCATTTTCAGCGAAAAATACCGTCGCATCGGCTCCATTGACCAGGGATATTTGAGGAGGTATGTGGCCAATATCAACATCATACAGTACGGGCACGGCAATATTCTCAAAAGCGGCTTTAAGGGCATCCAGATAATTATGTTTAGTCGGGTCGCTTACGTCGGGTGCAGCACTTCTGCCGATAAGAACACCATTTAAGTTATCAAACCAACCCTGTAATCGTAAGCTAAATAATGCGCGTGTTAATTCACAGGGAGCCATTTCCACGTTTTCAAAATAGAGGATTATTCCTTGAGGGCTATTGCTCGCCTTGAACAAGGGCACATTCCCGAATGGTGTACCTGCTAACCTGGATATTATTTCGAGGCAGCCGCCGATCAGTTTCCCGCTAAATGTCAGAGAAGATGTAACACCATCAAGGCGTTTCCACTGTGTTTTTTGGGTCAGATTGAAACCTCCGTCTGACGCTGTTCCCCATTGATTTTCATCCGCTTGAAATGCTGTTGAAGAGTACTGTTTGATTACAGTTCCCCGATTCGATTCCAGAATTTCCCATACGGCCTGAGTGGTGGCATCTAACTTTTGAGCGCCAAGATCCATGAGGTTTGGCCCATGCAAAGTAGCCCAGCCCGATATCGTCGTCAGTGGGAAATGAAGTGTACTCAGATCTGAAAAGCCCACAAACCATTTTGGTTTAGACCGGGACAACAGATCAAAATCAATCAAATCAAGCAATTCCATCGCCAGATCACCGCCCCAAGGTGGCATAACAGCTTTTATATCTGGGTCAGTAAGATAAGACATTAATTCTTCAACGCGGGAAAATTTAGTGGCGCTTTTATTTTTGTGCTGCGAGCGTAAGCAGCGTCCTTCGCGGACCTGGTAACCTCTTTTCTTTAGGTTTTTTATGGCGAGTTCCAGTCTGGGATGCAGATGTTCAGGTACGCCAGCAGAGGGAGCGGTTACACCAATAACATCTCCTGGAGCCAGCCTGGGTGGAAAGAGGACACTCATGGATAGATCCTTTTCAGAACATATAGAATTCCATAATCTATAAATAAAGCCAGGATGTAAAATTAACAGGCGAACACTCCGCTTGTTTTTTCTATGAGCCTTTAAAAGGTCTGCTCATGGCACCCAAGGGACTTTACCGGCGTAGATGATGCGTCAGGCGACTAATCCTCAAAAGTGCTTACTGCTTATTCGCGGGACCGCCGGTTGATTTGGGTTGGCTCATGACGACTACTCTTTTAGCTATTCCCGGTTTCCCCTTTTCAAAGCGCCATTTACTCATCATTTTCTCGATGATTTTATGTTCAAACTCCGGAGTCGTTGTCGATTCCAGTATCTTTACATTCTGAACTCTGCCATCTGAATCAACATCATACTGAATCCGCAGAGCATTCGGCAGGAGGTTTCCGTTCTTATCATGAGTGGTAATTGCTGCGTTTGCAGAGGAAATGCTGCCTGAAGGTGTGCTGGCGCTGGCCGGTATACCGGCGCAGAGTGCCAGGAACAATGGCAGAATCAGGGTGAATAGTCTGATAGCTTGCATAAATCGTCCGAATTCCAAAATTAACCATGAATCTTCACGTTACCAACGGCGCGAGTGACAGGCTACCAGATGAAATGATCAGTGAATACCGCGTCTTCAGCGGCAATCCCTTGGACCTACTTACCAGGCGCTTCGTACCACATCCATTCCCGGGGTCGTTTCGCTATCAGGACTAGTGGGAGCTGAGCGAGTATATCAACGATTCCTTTGCCAGCTGTCAGCAGCGCTATCCGGTTCGTCGGGGAACATGACCGAGCTAACACCCTCAAGTGATTAGCATTTATTCGCGTCCCGCGCTGAAGACGTTCAGCTAATTCTTTTTGACTTCTGTGCTCGGGATCTACCGCGCTTGCGACGTTAAGAGGATGTTCTCCGCGGGCTTAGCGACAGCTTGCTGCTGATGATAAGGGGGAGATTCTTCAGTCATTCCTGCGACACCGGGGAACTTAACACGGAAGCGGCTGAACATAGCGCCAGCAGGGAAGATTCCGGATAGCGGTGCGTGACGCCTTATACCGGCTAGGTTGTTGGGCTGCTCTTGTTCCGTTTTTTTGCCGAGTGGCGGCTGCGCCTTACCCGGCCTACAAAAACTTGCTAGCTAACTGACTGGCTTGCGCCGCGTTGAGTGTTACATAGTGATGCCAGCTCTTCCTGCTCCTGGCATTGAGCGGACAAACCAGCTTAGCTGAAGGTCCGCCATGAGCGAGGAGAGGACGCTCGCATCTGTCCCAACACAGTGAGGGCTTCACGAACACCTAGGTGTACTCGTCAACTGGGAAAAAGTCAGATTAGCTACGTAAGTTTCAGCGTAAAAATTGGGCACTATAAAGTGCCCAAACTGTAGAAAAATACATAATGCTATGTATCTGAGCCAAACATAGAGCGCCGCCTTGTTATTTTATAATAAGTGGGATTTTCATCATCCACCTCAAAATCAGAGAAGAAGTGGTTATCTCTTAATGCTGTTAATAAACTTTGATTAGTTGAATCAACTTCAATTTTAGGTTTGCCTCGCCCTAAAATTTTACTGAACTCCGATAAACCAAGCAGATCAAGATACTCTTTGCAAGTCGTCTTACTCAAATCCTTACCCGGCAACAAAGCGATTAGCAGTGCTATTTTATTCTGCATATTCAGTCCCTCTGCCACAAACAGGTTTTTTAGTAATGGTTCAGAAACATCATTAGGGCTTGCTATCAATGCTGATATATCCTGTATTGCCCGACTCAAGATGAGCGACTGAGTAGAGGTTCCCCAAGTTTTATAAGATGACGACAAGATTAGAAGTTCATCTGGTTTAAAATTATTCTCTAAAATATAATCATTAACGACCTGAGAGTAATTCTTACCATGAATAGCCAACGGTGTTTTAACAAACTCGAGTAGCTTAACTTTCAAATCATCATCAACTTGCCAAGAAAGTATTGATATAGCCTCATCCAAAATAAAGTTATCAATCGTCATTAATTCAACGTATGCCCTGATATTCTTATGAATATAATAGAAAAGTTGCTCCGAATAGTTATCTCGTATGAAATTAAGTGAGACAACACTCATACGAATAATATTTTTATCCACTAATATTTTGAACTTATCACTCGCGATATTACTAGCGCTAAAGGAGGTTTTATAAATAAGATTTAGTGAACAAATTAATTTTTCATATTTATCATTTGATAAATCATTACAGATAACAATCGACTTAAATAATTTGTTTTTAAGCTCATTATCAATGTTAATATTTTGAAATTTCAGCTCTACATTAGTTCTATTGATAAATTCGATAAGTGACTCATCCAGTCCATCAACATGTTCAAAATAAGAGACAATATTTTCCTCAGAGCAAACAGCTCTATCTTTATCCAACAAAGATGACCATAAGGATTCGCTCTCAACCTCACTCAGAGAAGTCACGAAAGTTTGCAAAGAGTTTATATACTGCCCTTTTTGTTCATCAGATATTTTCTCATTATTAAGAACGGATAAAACAATGGCTTCATCATCCACGATTGAACCACCACAACTAGATAAAACCATATCCAGATAGTCACTAATATGGTTATTAACATAACTAGCCAAGGGTGAATCAGGCTGTGACATCACTAGTGTATAGTTCTTATGGCGAATATCATCTTCACTGTTAAGCGTGTAAACCTTACTTAGCATTAAGGTCAGGTTGGCAAAATTAATATCATAAAGTGAATGCTGATAAACCGCATCAAAGAGTACTTTATTTGCGTTTTCAAATTTAATACTGACAAAAGAGACGTTAAGCAACTTAAAACCACTAATTAACTTCTCAACCTTCGGCTCTGATATTGCCAAATAATCCGCCGAATCCGAGAGGTAACCAGTCAGACAATTATCAATGTTAATGGCCTCAATGTCGTTACTGTCAGAATAATAAAATGTGCCTATAGAGTAGCGTCTAACCCAATCAGCAGAAAATTCACTCTCTGTCAGCGCATAAGAAAAGAACTCAGGCCACTGCGTATTTAATCGATTAATGAAACCTGGCTGAACCCTCTCAGTTTCAAAGTAGCCACGAATAAACTCAACTCTTCTATCTTTTCTTAGTTGTTTGAATAAACGTTTTATTAAGTTTACTTGGGTTGGCGTTTGAAGCAGATAAGCTAATAGATCAAAATTAAGCGCCTCTTCCTGTTCAAAATCAACTTCTCGAAGGCGGGCAACGACCAGTTTGGGGTTCTTGAGTTGATAAGTGAACTCTTTGCCTTTTTTATCGGTAATGCTGCGTAAAAACATCTTATCAATTCGACTCAGGCTATTTTCATAAAAATAGGTCATGTAGTCGGCATAGGTTTCATCAATATAGCCATCACGAATAAGGTATTTAAGCAGGTCGAAATACTCACTGCTTTTTATTTCATTAAAATCTCTTTTTTCTCCAATTTCATTGGTATAGGTGAGCTTAAAAATTTCATCAATATTTTCTCTTGTTATTATTTCTTTAAGCTTTTTATTCCTAGAATAAACCAAATTCTCTCTTAATCTTGATATAAGTTCATTGATTTCTTCTATTTTCCCATTGATTTTATTTTCAACACTTTCTTTTCTAGCCGCCCTTCTCTTTTCTATATCAGCTTTCTCAGCCTGATGATAGTAAGAATTATTATATTTAGACAGTTCCTTATCATATATGGCATCAACCTCCTGACTAGAATTGAGTATTTCACCGTTGATTACCTCAATCTCTTTTTTTCTATCGCTAATGTCTTTTTCTATTTCTCTTATTTCTTTTACAATAAGATTATCCTTTTCACTAAATATGGTAAAAACCATACCTTGATTAAGTTGCAACTCACTAAAATCTCGTGGGAAAATATTTTTATAGGCAATAATGGCCAGCATTTTATTACAGTCAAGCTCTGTCGTATTTAATTTATTATAGTAAATTTGAAATTCATTATAAATATTCTTCAATATTCTCATATCATCAATATATAGTGACATCCCTTGTAGAAATCTTTCATTGAACAACTTGAGAATACCACCATCATCAAAATGTGAGATAAACTGATCGTAAGAGTTAGAACTATCAACAACAGGAATAACTGGAATGATATAATCAAAGAATTTGGTTCTATCCTTCGAAATGAAGATGTCATCACGAAGTAAGTAAATAAAACGTAACGTCGATTTTTTGTACCCTGCTATGCCCCGTTGAATATTAACCAGTCTATTCACCTCATGAAGACGTTCAAAGATATTATTACTATTAAAACGGTCCATATCTTCAAAAATAATCGCATCAGCATCAACGTTCTCGAAAAGGTACAATACTTCATTTAAATACCTATCAAAATAAGACTCTTTACTTTCTTCAAAAATCTCTATTTCATTGCCCTGTAAATTTATTTTTTTAAGAACATTACGATTCTTTTGAGTTTTTATTAACTTGTAAATAAAAACACAAGATAGGATAGTACATATAAACCCACTAATTAAAAGCGTATCGTATTTAGTTGATAATGTAAGTAGTGTCTTTAAATCACCATCAGATAAAAGTGAAACATACTTCGACCACTTATTAAATAGAGTGATATGTAATACCGTAGCGATCAATAACACCGTGAAGATGGTATTTATCACAACGCTGCTCGTTTTTATTTTTTTCTTTACTTTAAAATGAGTCTGGGGAATATCATCAGCATTAATTTGGTGAATTAACTGATTAAGAATTTTACCTTCTAACGCGGTTTCATTTATATCTTTACTTGGTTCATTAGTTTCAGTTTCCTCCATCGCTCTGAAATGAGCAAGTGAGATATGAACAAACTTTATATTCGAATGACTTTTCTTATAGGATTCGACAAGGCTGCTTTTCCCTGCGCTATATTGCCCTGATATCGCAACATTTTTTAGATCGTCATTGGCAAAAACAAAATCTATCGCATTTTTATATACACCCAGCTCAACATCGCTGAACGGCGTTAACTTTTGAAATTTATAGCTATCATCACTCATTGATATCCCTTCCCAATCTTCGCCGAGAGAGCTGCCTCTCGGAGTTAATCAACAAAATCACACAGATAAAATTTCGCCTTATTATAGCAGACACAACGGCAAAGATTAGCTAGAGCCTCGTTGTTTTCTTCACCTATCCCTGTGATTTTACACTACAGTTAGCACTGGCTATACCTGAAAGCTTTGCTCGTAAAGAGTACGATCGCAAGTCAGCAAAGCATGACTTCGCAATCTAGCGCCGCTAAAAACAGTGCTGAATAGCTACGACTTAGGCAGCCATCTTATCGGATGGCAGATAATCTCAACGTCCGTTCTTGGCACTCAGCAGACCTTCTCAGTGAACTGAAGGTCTGCTTTGAGCCAGGAGAAGAAGTTCGGAATGCATACTTACATCGAGTTGTCTTAAGCAATGGAGAGCAGGTCACCTAAAGCATAACACCGCCTTCAGCTACTTATCCGCAGCAAGTCTTTGTTAGGCGAACGAAAATAAGACTGATTTCCTAAAAGCCATTTTGGTTCAACTTTCCGCCCAACAAGGTCATCAATGACTTTTGATTCAGTCCTTGCGTTCGAAAGCGTTAGACCACGTTTAATTTCAGCACCGTCGATATAAATATACATATTTTCGTAAAGATAATCACACCCCATCAAACATACAGGCATAACAATATATGGATCTAAGCGTTCCGCATCATTGCAGTCGGATCTCGGTTTTTTATGTGCCGTTACTAAAGTTCTCACACTGAACTCTTGTCCGCAGATAGCGCAAGTTTCATGAGTTTTATCCATAAAAAGCCACTCTTGTAGTATATGCTGCTCTTTTCTTGCTTTCTGCTCTCTTGTCTCATCCGTTCCAACATCGAGAAGAGCTCTTAATCTACGAAGATAAAATTCATATTTATCCATTCCTGAAGTGTTATTCTGTGCAGAAATTCGATGACCAACTAGGCTGTACATATAATGCTTTCTGCCTTTGGTCTTATCTACATATACTAATGGTGAAAAATTCGTAGTTTTTAATATGTGCGGCCTTCCATAGCCTTTTTGCGATAAGTATTTATAAAGCGTTGGAAATGACGCGTTTCCGGAAGAGTTAAAAAAAGATATTAAATCCTTTTCGATCTCATTAAGTTTTGTAGTTTCACCGATAAACTTCAGTCCAGAATGAGTGTTAGCCATATATATAGAACTTCTTAAGTAGTCATCGATAATTTCTGCAGGTGGATACGGATACTTATAGCTCCTTCCGTCAAGGGCATTTCTATATGTCTCTGCCAGTCTAGATGGGTCACAGCTTTCAAAAATACCAAACACCTTTTCGCTGTAGTTGATAATTGTGTTGTCTCTATTCTCAAAAATATACCAGTAATCATCGCCAATCACTCTAACCCAAGACGTAGGCAAGCTTGCAATTAGCAATGAAACGAAAGAATAGTACTGACCAATCTCTTCTTTTAGATAATTTAAGTTTGCAATACCGCAGCGACCCGGGAGATCTTTTGCTTTTTTGATCAGCTTTTCGATACTCTTGATACTGGAATTCCTAATCAAGAATATGTTTTTACTAGTTACGATCGAGTTTCTTGTGGCTCGATTTAACTCAGGGGTGTAGAATTCGAACCCACAATCAAGGTTTACATCCTCAATTAGATTAAATATTCCCTTTAAGTGGCTTTCCTTCCCGACCAGTCCGGATTTATAAGTTTGTTCTTCTAAGTCTGAGAGCCGCCAATATTCTCTGGACTGCAAGTTTTGAATAAAATCGTTAAGCGACGGAATAGAGTTTTGGCTGACATTGTTTCGGAATTTGGAATTTAGTAATTGCCTAATTCTTTCCCTGGTACCAATACCAAATCGACTTGCAGTTTCCTCTAATGTGGGCCAAGGCGATTCATTTAGGCCATAGTAGAATTTTACAATTTCAATATCCCTGGCCTTATTCGCACCGTCTTTGATGCTGCGCTCAAGGAATTCTATCAATTCACTTTGAATGCCCATCCATACTCCTTGGTTGGGGAATCATCTAACAGTTTTTATGCAGATTTATCAGTAACACCTGATGCATTAACTGAGAAATCACTACCTAATATACCTATTTCAACAAATTACAACGTGTACAAGTGTTTTACAATAGGCAGTTACTGAGAAGTCTCAGAAACACAGCTAATGTTAGTAAAGTTTGGGATGTAGTGATAGAACCGATTTGCCATTCCACTCTGAAACGTCTGCTCTTGACACAGAGCAGATGAGTTCACTGCGCCAAAGGTCCGCCATTAGCGAATTTCGGACCTAAAAATGTTGTTTCAAACGTGCGATGTTAATTGATTTTCTACCCGGTTTCAAAAGAACCGACAGATGCCAGGTCTGCGGGTAGATTGCTTCAGCTCCAGCACCCTTTTAACATGGGCTATACCCGCGATATCGCCTGCTGACTACGGTTGCAGATAGGGCTGAAACCCTTTTCATCCACGCCGCTGGCGGTTATTGGGGTTAATGGAAACGCCGATAACCGCTAAACATACCTGTTTCTCCTGAAGGATATTACTGCTGTTGTTCTTCGATGAGAGCAACGTCAAACCACAGGCCGGGCATCATTTTTTCCAGGCCGTCGGTCAGCATCTTCCCGGCTTCGTGCAGTTTCTCCAGCGGCATCTGCGGCAGGCTTTCCAGAATGAACCACATTTGCTGAGCGTCCACGCCCAGACGGGTTCTGATCCCCTGTCGCCAGTTCCAGCGGCGGCAGGTCGCGCCAGTATCATCACACCAGATAACCTCTCCTTGTGAAGGATATTCAACGGCCGTTTCACCCTCTTTGACGGTATCAAAAGGCTCTGTTCCGTTTGCCACAGCCAGACGTGGTGACCCCTGATAGGCAGAGATATTCTCCCCACCAACCGGTACGGCGTAGCGGAGACTCACGGCGTTATAAAGATCAACGATGGGATCGAGCGCGGGCATCGTTCCGTCACGTAATACGCGCTTACGTAACGCATCAGCTGAGCAAGGGGTGCGTTTAGGTTTAGCACCAAACTTTTGAAAAACGTCAGCCCAGGCTGCCAGATGAGATCCCGCCCATTCCGGTTCGCCGGCCACAACGGCTTCACAGGCTTCCCGCAGCGCGATTTCTCCAGCGTCGGGATGAAGCACTGGCGCAGCTTTTACGCAGATACTGAGTGCCCGAAAACCTGGGGCAATACGATAAATTTCAGGGGCAATTGACGGAGAGACGGTTAACACGTGATAATCCTTTAATGACTAATTTATTCTATGATAATGACCGATGACCAAAAAAGTCAATTTAATGACCGATGCAAATGCTATCGTCAACACGGTGAATGAAGCCGTATCTCAGCGAATTAAACAGTATCGTAAGCAAAAGAAAATCTCCCTTGATGAACTCTCCCGTCGGGCAGGCGTCAGTAAGGGAGCGCTGGTTGAGATAGAGGGATGCCGGGCCAATCCCAGCATTGCCCTGTTATGCCGCCTGGCTACCGTGATGGGGGTTTCGGTGGCTGATTTTGTGGATGTCAGTTCCAAACCGACTGTGCATCTCATTGCTGAAGATGAGATCCCAGAATTGTGGGAAGGTGAAAAAGGCGGGAGAGCAAGACTGCTCGCAGGGTCGGGTGGGCCTGATATGACCGAGCTCTGGATGTGGGAAATGCAGCCGGGGGAAAAGTTTGCTTCACCGGGCCACACGGAAGGAACGCTTGAACTGTTTTATGTTCAGTCGGGCACGCTCACATTGGGGGTAAAGGACCATTTGTATCGGGTAAAAACCGGCTGTTCGGCAACGGCCAGAACGGAAGTTCCTCATTTCTACGAAAACCAAGGGGAGAGCCCGCTGGTATTTATCATGACAGTACATGAGAAAACATCCTGAGTGGTTGCCCGGTATGCCTGTAGGGCTTGTCTCATCAAAGCAAGTTTGCAAGGAGTCGTTTAGTGGATAATCAGCATCTGCGTTTTACCCAAGGCCAGTTTACTGTCACAACCGATCCCGCCTTTTTTCAGCTGGAAGCCATTCACGATTACCTCTCGCAATCGTCATGGGCTGCGGGTATTGATGCTGAAACGGTCAGAATATCAATCCAGAACAGCCTTTGTTTTGCGCTTCTGGATGGAACAAGACAAATCGGCTTCGCCCGTCTGGTCACCGACTATGCCACTTTTGCTTATTTGTGCGACGTCTACGTGCTGAACGAGTATCAGAAAAGTGGTCTTGGTCGTTGGCTGATTGAATGCTGTCACGCCCATCCCGTGATGTCACGCCTGCGACGGATAATGCTGGTAACCTCTAGCGCGCCCTGGCTCTACCAGAAGCTGGGGTATAACCCATTGAACCAACCAGATTTTGTCTGGCAAATCAATCGACCCGATATTTATCGTAAACCCGGGCAAAAGTAAGACTATTTTTTGAGAGTAATGATAAATGTTAATCCGTAGAGCCCGTCCCTCTGATGCAGAAGAGCTTGCCATTTTAGCCGAACGAACCTTCAGAAAAACGTTTGCGGCGGGTAATACTCAGAAGGATATGGATCTTCACTGCCAGGCAAGTTATTCAACAGATATTCAGTTGCACGAAATCCTCAGACAAGACTGGATTACATTAGTCTGCGAATACGAAAGCAAACTGATAGGGTACGCCCAACTGAGATGGGAAGAATTTCCTCCCTGTGTAAATAGCATTCACGCCGGAGAAATCCTGTGTCTGTATGTCGATGAACCTTATCATGGCAAAGGTTTTGCACAAGCCCTTATGCAGAAGTGCTTTGCTGAATTTGCGGCACAGGGATCGGATATTGTCTGGTTAGGTGTCTGGGAACATAACCCAAGGGCAATCTCTTTTTACCGTAAGCTTGGGTTTACCGAGGTGGGTGAACATATCTTCCAGGTAGGGACAGATCCCCAGAGAGATATCATTATGAAACGCTCAATGGGTGTTAGCTGAACAAACATTACGACGTCCGCTCATAGCACACCGCAGGCGTGATCCCCCCGGGGGCGTAACGCGTTAGCGACTAAACGTAGCGCCGGCCAGGAAAATCCCGGATGTCGGCGCGTGGCGCCTTATCCGGGCTACGCTGTTGCGCCACTCTTGTGCCGTTATTTTGCCGGATGGCGGCTGCGCCTTACCCGGCCTACAAAACCAGGGCTGACCGTACCGCCCTCGCGGCAGACCCCACGTTCAGCGCCGCCGGGCAGTTATTGTGCCTGCTGCTGCGCTTGCGCCAGCTGGCGGACGATCGCCTCGCGCCGCGCATCCCTTTCCGGTAGCCGGGCCAGCAACGCCTGCAGGGCCGCCACGGCCTCGGGGTAATCTTCATTACGCACCGCGCTCAGGGCCAGCATCTCCAGCACCGGCAGGCTGTTCGGCTGCCGCTGATGCAGGTCACGCAGCAGCAGCTCGCCCATCCGAACCTGGCCGCTATCTCCCGCCCGCACCAGCGCGCTGGCGTAATCGAAAGCCGCCGCCGGGTCGTCCGCCGCCAGAGCATGCGCCCGGCCAAAGGCGCCGATCGCCGTCTCGCCATCGTTTAACAACAGGCCCAGCCGCCCAAGCAGCTGCCAGCCGGCGAGGTCGTTCGGGGTATCCTGCAGGTGACTGCGCAGGCCAAGCCGCAGCTCCGCCAGCTCATCCATTCGCAGCGGCGCCGCCGTCGGGTCCTTAACCTGCTGCAACAGCGCAGGAAAATGTCGTTCAGCCTGCTGCCAGAGCAGCACCTGACCAATATCGCTGGTTTTCAGATACAGGCCCAGACTCAGGACCACCAGCAGCAGCGCGCCCGGAAGCAGCGCCCAGCGGCGTAGCGGCCGTTCGCCAGGCTGTGCCTGGGGCGGAATATCCGTCAGCAGGGTGCGCTGCAGCTCGACGACCAGCGCCGGGTTGTCCTCGCCGCGCTCCTGCACCAGCTCCTGCAGGCGCGACTGGTAAAGGGCGCGGTTGAGGGCATCGCGGTCTACCGCCCCTTTGCCCGACCACGGGAAGTACAGCAGCCCCAGCGCGCCAGCCAGCAACAGCCCGGCGATAACTACCAACAGGCTCATCGTTCTTTTCCTTCTTGCAATAATGCCGCCAGCCGCTGGCGCTCTTCGGCGGTGAGCGCCGCGTCAGGAATGTCGCGACGGCGCGCGCGGGCGATAATCACTCCCGCGCCCGCCAGCACGGACAGCCCCGGCCCCAGCCACAGCAGCACCGTGCCCGCGGTCAGCGGCGGCTCGTAGCTGACAAAATGACCGTAGCGGGCCACCATATAGTCAACGATCTGCCCTTTCGTTTTCCCCTGCTGCATCAGCTCGTACACCTTCTGCCGCATATCAGCGGCAATCATCGCGTTTGAGTCGGCGATGCTGTTGTTCTGGCATTTAGGGCAGCGCAGTTGGGAGGTGATCTCGCGGAAGGCCTGCTCCTGGGCCTCATCCTTAAACTGCCACGTATCGATGGCGGCCCACGCCTGGCCGGTCAGCATCAGCGCCAGCAGGATGACTATTACACTTCTCATCAGCCCGCCCTCCGGTTGTATTGATCCCACAGCGGCTGGAGCTCCTCGCGCCACACCCGTTCGTTCAGGTCGCCGGCGTGCCGCCAGCG
>SKEI01000544.1_pt2 | contig 22037 bp, 17 predicted proteins | sample 4826701 | NCBI WGS metagenome assembly SKEI01 (sample SAMN11008813, study PRJNA524170) | human gut metagenome | biome: Human fecal sample; material: Feces; isolation source: fecal sample from pouch patient p2, p6, p7, p14 | host: Homo sapiens | place: Israel: Tel-Aviv | collected 2016-08-31 | reverse complement strand
GGGATCCGGTACATATGTACAATGCAGTGGTAAACGACTGGAAAGATGTAGAGCCGCAGATCACCTTTGATGTGCGCCAGCCAAAAACAAGAGCTCATTCCCTGGAGCGCCTCCGCAGATTCCTTGATACCCACCAGTATGTGGATGTTGTACGCTTCACCACCTTTTTCCATCAGTTCACCCTGATCTTTGATGAGCTGGCAAGGGAGAAATATGTGGACTGGTTCGGTTATTCCGCATCTGTCAGTCCATATGTGCTGGAGCAGTTCGAAAAAGAGGTCGGCTATCCATTCCGCCCGGAATACATTATCGACCAGGGCTACATGAACAATACCTACCGCATTCCATCCAAGGAATTCAAGGACTTCCAGGCATTCCAGCGCCGCGAGGTCGCGAAGCTTGCAAAGGAAATGGTAGACATTGTCCATGAATATGGCAAAGAAGCCATGATGTTCATGGGTGACCACTGGATCGGCATGGAGCCATTTATGGATGAGTTTGCTTCCATCGGTCTTGATGCTGTGGTTGGAAGTGTAGGAAATGGTGCAACCCTGCGTCTGTTCAGCGATATTAAAAATGTAAAATACACGGAAGGACGATTTCTTCCATACTTTTTCCCGGACACCTTCCACGAAGGTGGAGACCCGGTGAAAGAGGCGAAGGTAAACTGGGTAACTGCAAGGCGTGCCATTCTCAGAAGCCCCATCCAGAGAATTGGTTATGGCGGATATCTGAAGCTGGCTCTTCAGTTCCCGGATTTTGTCCAGTACATTAAAGAGGTCTGCCAGGAATTCCGCACCCTTTATGATAATATCCAGGGTGTGACTCCATACTGCGTGAAACGTGTTGCTGTGTTAAACTGCTGGGGCCGCATGCGCTCCTGGGGTAATCATATGGTACATCACGCAATTTATTACAAACAGAATTACTCTTACTTTGGCATTATTGAGGCATTAAGCGGTGCACCCTTTGATGTATCCTTTATCAGTTTTGATGATATTCTGGCAGATAAGGATCTGCTGAAAAAATTTGATGTTGTGATCAATGTAGGGGATTCGGATACTGCACAAAGCGGCGGCGAGTACTGGGTAAATGAGACCATTATTACTGCTGTAAAGGAGTTCGTTTACAATGGCGGTGGTTTCATCGGAGTTGGCGAGCCTGCAGCCCATCAGTGGCAGGGAAAATTCTTCCAGCTGGATGATGTACTGGGTGTGGAAGAAGAAAGAGGCTTCAATTTAAATACCGATAAATACAACTGGGAGGAACACAGAGACCACTTTATTCTGGCTGATGTAGAAGGTGATGTGGACTTCGGTGAGGGCAAAAAGAATATTTTTGCGCTTCCGGAAACCCAGATCCTGATCCAGAATGACCATGAGGTTCAGATGGCAGTAAAAACCTTTGGAAAAGGCCGCGGTGTTTACATCAGCGGACTTCCATACAGCTTCAGAAACAGCCGTGTACTCTACCGTGCGGTTCTCTGGTCTGCATCTGCCGAGGACGAACTGAACCGATGGTATTCCACCAATTATAATGTAGAAGTCCACGCTTATGTAAAGAATGGCAAGTACTGTGTCGTAAACAATACTTACGAGCCACAGGATACAGTTGTCTATAAAGGAGATGGCAGCAGCTTCCCGCTTCATATGGATGCAAACGAAATTAAATGGTACCAGATTTAATAGTCATAGGTTTATTATAATTAAACCACATCCTATTTCAATAATTCTGTCACGAAGTGTTGGAAAATGGCACGAATGGTATTATAATAAACCTATCACAAAACAAAGGAAACCATTATGAGAATTGCAATTGTTGATGACATTAAAGAAGAGCGTGACAAGCTCGCAGACGTACTGACGAAACAGCTTTCCAGACGTGGGATTCACGTAAATTTATTTGAATTTGAAAATGGAGAAGATTTTCTTATTGCGGCAAAGGAACGTCCTTTCACCGTCGTTTTTCTGGACATCTACATGAGTGGTGCAAATGGGATCGAGACTGCCAGAGAGCTTCGGATATTTGACTCAGATGCACTTTTAATTTTTACTACCACTTCTACGGATCATGCTCTGGATGGGTTCAAGGTCCGTGCCATGCACTACCTTGTGAAGCCATATCCCGAAAATGAGATTTCAGACCTGATCGATGAGGTTCTTTCCCGGATCCCGGATTCTGGAAAATACATAGATATAAAAGTAAACGGAAGCAATGTGCAGGTTCCGTTTCGACATATTATATACGCAGAACATTTTTCCCATATGATCCATATTCACACCACTGGCGGCAAAGAGCTGATCACCCGCCAGTCCTTCGAAGCCTTTACTACATCCCTAAAAATGGATCCAAGATTTTATCTTTGCAGCAGAGGCGTTGTGATCAATCTGGAGCATGCTGTTGATTTTGATGGAGCCCTGTTTATCCTGGACGATGAAACCCGGATTTCCGTCAGCCGGAAGCTGGTCAAAAATGCAAGACAGACTTTTATGGATTTTCTGTTTCAAAGGGGACATTGAATATGAATACTATATTAAGACCTGTTCTGGAGCTTACGGTAATGATTTCCGGTCTGTTCCTTGCCTATCTGCCGGTACAGACCTATCTGAAACAACCGCCCGGCAGACTGGCTGCATGGCTTGCACCTCTTCTGGCAGGAATCTGTCTCCTGGAAGGAGGATTTTGTTACTTTCTTAACATTCCTACCAGCTCAGTGCTTTTTCCCACTCTGCTGGTACTGATGCTGATCTATCACAAAAGCCTGACTATCTCTATCTGGAAATCCGGCAGCATTTTTCTGGCAGTATGTGGGGTCTTTGCCTGTGTAAACAGCCTTTCCAGAGCAGTGAATGCCATTGTGGCAGAAAGACTTGGACTTCCGGAAACAGAGATCTGGTTTCACACCAGTGCCGGTATTTTTTACAATGTAATATGTCTGCTGTTCGTTGCTGCCGCCTGGTACCCGGCCTCCCATGCAGCCCGCACTATGATCGATGACGAAAATTTAGCCCAGACCTGGTATGTTTTCTGGATACTGCCACTGATTTTTATAGGTCTGAATCTCTTTATGATTCCCAAATATGAGGGAACTCTGTATACTGGACGTATTTTGCAGGGCTACATTGTGATCAGCCTGATGCTTCTTGTAATTCTCATGCTGTTTTACACAATGTTTCTTATGATGGCCAACAGCCTGAATAAAAATGCAAGGCTTCAGCAGGAAAATCATTTTCTCTCCCTTCAGCAGGCACGATATGAGAACCTTTGCTCTGCCATAGAGGAGGCAAGGCAGGCACGACACGATATCCGCCATCACTTTTTGCAGCTTTCTTCCCTTGCGGAAAAGGGAGATCTGGAAAAAATAAAAGAATACCTTTCCAATGCAAACAGTAAAATTCCAGACTACGACCTGCATTTTTGTGAAAACCAGGCGGCTGACAGCGTGATCAGCCATTATGCCGCTCTGGCAAAACGGGAGAACATTCCTTTCCGGGCAAAGGCCGATCTGCCAGCCCACATTTCCATAGACCAGATTGATATGTGCTTGGTTCTCTCCAACCTTCTGGAAAATGCTCTGGAAGCCAGTCTGAAAGCAAAGTCTTCCAACAGGAGAATCCATGCAGAGGTTTACCTTCATCATAAGCACCTTCTCCTGATCCAGGTGGAAAATACCTTTGAAGGAAAAATACAGGAGAAAAATCATATTTTCCAGTCGTCCAAGCGTCCCGGAAACGGAGTGGGAATCCAGTCTGTCCGCCACATTGCAGAAAAAAACGGAGGAGACAGCAGCTTCACTTATGAAAATGGTGTTTTTACTGCAAAAATTATGCTGCGCATACAGAAAACAGCCGTTTCCCATCCATAACCAAAGCAGAGAGGTTTCATGCAGACACGCTCTGGAACGTGTCGAAAAAATCATTCCCGCAATCTGCACGCCCCACTTTGCGGTATATTTTCCCCGAATCCAACAAAAAAAGAAAGCTGCAGAACAATATCAGAAATGATACTGTCTGAAGCTTTCTTTTTCTGCATCAATAAACTACAAATGCCATGACCACATACACCAGTATGGATATCAGGCAATACAGAGAATTGGTGGTGGAAACATAAGCGCTTCCATCCTCACTCTTCAGGAAGGTCTGCATACTGAATGTGGCTGGAGCGGACATGTAGCTGATCACTGCAAGGTTCAAAAGCAGATGATCCCCCACTATGTAATGTATTGCCAGCAGCACTCCCCCGATCATGACTGCCTGAAGAAGAATACGAAGTACAATGGTCCTGATACATGGGGAAAGAAGTTTCTTATCAAATTCAATGCTGAATCCTACCACCAGCAGAATAACTGAGGTTATGGAAGTGGTGAGAATGTTCTCCACACTTGTATAGGTACCTGCAAACGGTCCGGCAAGAAGCTTCTGCACCACACCGGTAAGTCCGGCAATGATTCCCAGCACACTTGCAATAAACGCCGGTGTACGTATTGCACTGGAAAACAGTTTTCCCGGATCGATCTTTTCCCCGTTTTCCACCTGTCCGAGCATTCCCATATAGACACTAAAGCCAAACAGAAGACCTGCAATATCCAGCACAGCGATCTGGGAAAGATTCTCCGCTCCGCAAAGGCTGGTATATAAAGGATAGGCCATGGAACCGCCTTCGTATACACTGACCATAAAGGGCAGATATTTCTGGTAACGCTCTGCCGGCATAAGCGGGCGGAGTAAAAAACCGATGCTAAAGGAAACAACCAGCATTACAAACATGATTCCAACCAGAATTCCGGTTTCTTTATTATATTCTGACGTAGCAAGGGCATGGAAAATTGCCACAGGAAGCATGATCTGGGTCACCAGAAGCTTCATATTGTTAATTCCATTCTGATCCAGCAGTTTCAGCCGCTTGCAGGCCATGCCCAGAAGAATCATCACCAGTACGGGCAAAATAATTTCCAATACTTTCATTCTATGCACACTTTCTATGTATTTCTTAATATTGTATTTTGGTATTTCTTAATCCAGACTCTTCCTGATTTCTTACCTTACAGGATATTTCGTATGGCAAACTCTTCTGCCAGAGCGTGTCTGAATAGTTCTTTTATTCATCAAAATCGGTCTCAAATACTCCCTCAGGCGTACGCATGGTAAGAACCCCGAGATTAAAATCATCATCCATTACCGTGATATGATACTCAAAGATTACATCATCCTCAAACTTGGACAGCAGAATATAGCTTCCGTTCTCTTTTCCCTCGATCTGGTCGCAGATATCATCATACACATCTGCACCGGAAATCTCACGCGGATAACCGGAAGCTTTGATTTTTTTCTCAATTGCAGCGTATAATTCTTCCATTTTATGTTCTGCAGCAGTGCATGCCATCAGGGCTTACCCTCTCAGTTCTTTTTGACTGCCGCATACTCCTTTCCTGAATTTTTTTCGATTAAATATGATTGTATAATATCCGCCCCTGAAATGTCAAACCACATTTTAACCAAATCCTGCTTACCTGTCACGAACCAGAGCGTGTTTGAAAAAGACTTTCTACAAAATCTCCCACAACGTGGGGCGTGCAGATTGCGGGAATGATTTTTCAAACACGTTCTGGTTATCGTAATTTCTTCGTGATCAAATAAATCCTGATTTGTATGATTTCGTACCATACTTCTCGTATTTTGTATATTATTTTATAACTTATCTGTTATTTTATTCTGCTCTCTACATTTTTTCCATGGCTTTTGTGGTTTTTTGTTTTTTCTTTTGTGTATTTCGTTGTGTTTTTCTTTGTTTTTCATCTTTTTCATTGTTTTTTTCACTAATTTCTGTTGACATTTGACTGTTTTTGTTGTATGCTTTTTTTACAGAGAGGCACTCCATTTGGTACAAGGATGTATCTATGGAATGCCTCAACTCGTATCTAAAGGGAGGTAATACTTATGAAAATGAAACAGGTTTTAGCAACAGGCGCAGCTTTATCAATGGCCCTCTCCATGACTCCGGTCACCGCATCCGCCGCAGACAAAGTGGACATAAACGTCATTGCTGCACAGTATGGCCAGCAGACTGCTGACTGGTGGGCGAACTTCGTGACAGAATTTAATGAGGCAAACCCGGACATTAACCTGAACGTAGAAGTTGTTTCCTGGAACGACATCTACACCGTAGTAAATACCCGTATCGCCAATGGCGAAGCTCCTGATGTCCTGAATATCGACGTATTCGCAGATTATCAGGCAGATGATCTCCTTCTTCCTATCCAGGACGTTGTTTCTGAAGAGACCTACAGCAAGATGTACGATGCATTCCTTGCACAGTCTGAAGTAGACGGAACTGTATGGGCTATCCCTGATCTTGCATCTGCACGTGCTATGTACTATAACAAAGACATCCTCGATGCAGCAGGCGTAGAAGTTCCTACTACATGGGATGAACTGAAAGCTGCATGTGAAGCTCTTAAGGCTTATGACGACAGCATTTATCCATGGGGTATCGATATGACTACTGACGAAGGTCAGGCAGCATTCGCATACTACACCTGGAACAACGGCGGCGGATTCGTTGACGATGAAGGCAACTGGACACTGAACAGTGAGCAGAACGTTGAAGCAATCCAGTACGCAATCGATCTTGTAAATTCCGGTTACACAAACACCGATCCTGCTAACGATACCCGTTATGATCTGCAGGATATGTTCGGCGCAGGTAAGGTTGCTATGCTCATCGCACCGAACAGCTTACCTACCTACATTGCTACAGGCGGAAATGAAGTAAACTACGGCGTTGCTTCCATTCCTTCCAATACAGGCGAGTCTGTATCTGCAGGTGTTATGGACCGCTTCATGTGCTTCGATAACGACTACTCAGATGATGAGAAAGCTGCTATCTCCACATTCTTTGATTATTTCTATGATGATGCCCGTTATACAGAGTGGGTTGACATGGAGGGATTCCTTCCGGCAACCAAGTCCGGCGGCGAGGCTCTCGCAGCAGCTAACGAAGATATGGCAAGCTGGATTGATATCTTAGACAGCTGTAAATTCTATCCAACAGCGAAAGCAGAATGGGCAGATGTAAAACAGGGCGTTATCAACGTAGAGCAGAATGCTCTTCTTGGCGGCGACGTTCAGGAATTACTGGATGACCTTCAGGCAGAAATCGCTGGCTGATCTTAATCCACTGTTTTTCCCATTACGAGGAAGATAATGGGCCGGACTTACGGGTCCGGTCCATTTTTAAGTTTGCGAAGCAAACGCTACTTCTTGTGCCAGGCACAAGAAGGTTCCACCTTTTTGCGAAGCAAACACTACTTCTTGTATTTGTCACAAGAAGGTTCTGTTTTTCTACGTAACAAACGCCGTTTTCTGTGCTTGTCTGCGCAGCGTCAACGCTATTTTTATAAAAAGAGAGGTATCCCTGTGAAGAAAAAATTCAAAAAAGTGGAACCATATGTATGGATCCTGCCAAGTGTCCTTCTCATGGCAATTTTCATCCTGGTTCCTATTATCTTTGTATTCCGTATGGCCTTAAGCGACGTCAGCAAAGCTGGTCTGATCAAAGGCTTCGCCGGATTGGAAAATTTCCGCAAGGTAACAAACAGCCCTGTTTTTGCCATGGTGCTGAAAAACACCCTTGTGTGGACCGTTGCCGTAGTCGGCATCTCCACACTCCTTGGATTTATCCTTGCGATCCTCCTCAACAATGAATTTAAAGGCCGTAAGCTTGCACGTGCCGTTGTTGTTTTCCCATGGGCCACAACCCTGATCGTTCAGGCAAGTATCTGGAAATTCATCATCGACACAGATTACGGTACCTTAAATACACTGTTGATGAAGCTTGGCATTATTGACCACGCTGTGAACTGGACTCCTACTGCCGGTGCTTATTTCGCCTGGGAAATTGCCTGCGGTATTTTTGTTACCATTCCATTTGTAACCTTTACCGTACTTTCCGGTCTGCAGAGTATTGATGCCAGCTACTATGAGGCAGCAGCCGTAGACGGAGCCAGCTACTGGCAGAAAATGTTCCAGATCACCATCCCGCTGGTACGTCCGAATCTTACCATCAGTACCATCCTGAACATTATCTACGTATTTAACTCTTTTCCGATCATATGGACCATAACCAAGGGTGACCCTGCCAACCGTACCGACACCCTGGTTACCTATCTGTACAAACTGGCCTTCTACAACGGCAAACAGGGACAGGCAGCAGCCGTATCTGTTATCGGCTTCCTGATCCTTCTTTTCTGCGCCAGCCTGTACATGGTTTCCGTACTGAAGAAAGGAGACGAATAATATGGCAAACACCAATGCTTCAGTTAAGAAAAAAAATACCAGAAACACAGTTTTGCGTGTATTGCTCTATGTAATGATTATCGCCATCTGTCTGATAACTTTATACCCATATTTTGTAACTGTATGTACTGCTCTCAAAAGCCGTGCGGAAATCTTTTCCATGAATGGAACTATTTTCCCAGTTGAGGCCATCTGGTCCAACTTCACAGACGTATGGAAGCTGGCTCCCATGAGCAATTACATGATGAACTCCATTGTGATCGCAGGAGGCTCCACTCTTCTGGCTATGGTCTGCGGTATTCCAGCTGCTTATGCCCTGTCCAGAATGAAATTCAAAGGCCAGACTGCTTTTCTGGGATTTGTTATTGTCTCCCAGATGTTCGCACCGGTTGTACTTCTCATCGGTATCTACAAGGTTATGATGGCGTTCCATCTTACCAACAGCATTATCGGCCTGATCTTTATCAACGCAGCATTTAACCAGGCATTTGCTATCTGGCTGCTCCGCGGTACTTTTCTGAGCATCTCCCCTGAGATGGAGCAGGCTGCCACTATTGACGGCTGTAACCGCGTACATGCCCTTTTAAGGATCCTTCTGCCTGTTGCTGCACCTGGTATCGTTACAGCGCTTATTTTCGTATTTATCAACGCCTGGAACGAATATACAGTGGCACTGACATTGATCTCCACCGATACCTTCAAGCCTCTCACTGTTGGTATCAATATTTTCAACGGTTACAATATGATCGAGTGGCAGTATCTGTTTGCTGCTTCCCTCTATGCAATCGTTCCTGTTGTAATTCTGTTCGTCGGAATCGAAAAAAATCTGGTTGGAGGACTCACTTCTGGTGGTGTCAAGGGTTGATTTTTATTTTTTTCCAAGTATAATAGAGAAAGATGCGGACGCGAGAAAGGGTTGCCCAGGGCAGCCCTTTGTTCATGCCCCATAATTATTCAGAAGTCAGTATTCCTCCAGATGTTTTTGTGAACATTGTTCACAGCTGCGGCGCGAAATCATGCAAAACATGTTACTGGTCATCCAGTAACTGTTTTATTGTGTACGGTAAAATTTCACATACGGAATAACCCCGATGATTCCGCACATTTCAGGAGCTCTACACAGAGGATCACCGAATGATTCTTCTGTCCTGCTGACGAAAATTCAGCACATTTCACAGATTTTTAAAATCAATGGTTTTGACCTTGACTTTTCTGTAGAATACTGTAATATTGATAGTACACAACATCTAGTATGTAATTAAAGCTTTAAGCACAATATATGGAGGGATTTAAAAGAATGAGTACTGAGGTCAATGCAAACGTCATTAAACGAAATGGCGTGGAAGTTATTTTTGATAAGGCGAAGATCATCAACGCCGTTGAAAAAGCGAATAAGGAGGTTTCCAAGCTTCACAGGCTGAGTCATTACCAGATTACTGCGCTTGCTGATATGATCGCCACCCGTGCCCTTGAATCCTCCCACGCTGTCAATGTGGAAGATATTCAGGATATGGTAGAGACCGGCATTATGGAAATGCGCGGTTATGAAGTCGCACAGAAGTATGTGCGCTATCGCTACAAGAGAGAGCTTACCCGCAAGTCCAATACCACAGACGACAGCATCCTTGCTCTTCTTGACCAGATTAATGAGAATGCCAAGCAGGAGAACTCCAATAAGCACCCTACTATTAACTCTACCCAGCGTGATTACATGGCAGGCGAGGTCAGCAAGGACCTGACCATGCGTGTTCTTCTTCCTGAGGAGATCGTAAAGGCTCACGACGAGGGAATCATTCATTTCCATGATTCCGATTACTACGCACAGCGTGAGCACAACTGTGACCTGATCAATCTGCAGGATATGCTCCAGAATGGCACGGTTATCAGCCAGACACTAATTGAGAAGCCTCACAGCTTCTTTACCGCATGTAACGTTACCACACAGATCGTTGCACAGGTAGCCAGCAATCAGTACGGCGGACAGTCTTTCTCTCTCGCCCATCTGGCTCCTTTTGTAGACATCAGCCGCCAGAAGATCCGCAACAAGGTAATCGAGGAACGTAAGGCCTGTGGTGAGCCTCTTGATGATGAGATCATCCAGAAGGTATCGGAACGCAGACTGAAGGATGAGATTCAGAGTGGTATCCAGACGATCCAGTACCAGCTGATCACTCTTATGACCTGCAACGGACAGGCACCATTTGTAACGATTTTCATGTATCTCGATGAAGTTCCAGAGGGACGCACCCGCGATGACCTTGCACTGATCATCGAGGAAGTTATGAAGCAGCGTATGCAGGGTGTTAAGAACGAACGCGGTGCGTGGATCACACCTGCATTCCCGAAGCTGATCTACGTGCTGGATGAGGATAACATCCACGAGGATTCCAAATACTGGTACCTCACAGAGCTTGCAGCGAAATGTACTGCCAAGCGTATGGTTCCGGATTACATCTCAGCCAAGATCATGCGCCAGTTAAAAAATGGCAATGTTTACACCTGCATGGGATGCCGTTCCTTCCTTACTGTTGAGGAGAAGCAGAAGAACCCGGACGGTTCCTACAAGTTCTACGGCCGTTTTAATCAGGGTGTTGTTACCATTAACCTTGTAGATGTAGCCTGCTCCTCAGACGGCGATTTTGATAAGTTCTGGGAGATTCTGGAGGAGCGCCTGGAGCTTTGCCACAGAGCACTCCGCTGCAGACATGAGCGTCTTCTTGGCACAGTTTCCGATGTTGCCCCGATCCTGTGGCAGTATGGTGCTCTTGCACGGCTTAAGAAGGGTGAGACCATTGACAAGCTTCTTTATGACGGCTATTCTACGATCTCACTTGGATATGCAGGTCTCCATGAGATGTGCATGAGAATGTACGGAAAGCCTCATACAGACCCTGAGGTTCGTCCGTTTGCGCTGAAGGTTATGCAGCGCCTCAATGACAAATGTGCCCAGTGGAAGGCAGCTGAGAACATCAGCTACTCTGTATATGGCACTCCGATGGAATCCACCACATACAAGTTTTCCAAATGTCTTCAGAAGCGTTTTGGCATCATTCCAGGAGTTACGGATAAGAATTATATTACAAACAGCTATCACGTTCACGTTACTGAGGAGATTGACGCATTCTCCAAGCTGAAATTCGAGTCTGAATTCCAGAAGCTTTCTCCAGGAGGAGCCATCAGCTACGTGGAAGTTCCGAATATGAAGCAGAATATTCCGGCAGTTCTCTCTGTTATGAAGTTTATCTATGATAACATCATGTATGCAGAGCTGAATACCAAGAGTGATTTCTGTGATGTCTGCGGATATGACGGAGAGATCCAGATCAAAGAAGACGAGAACGGCAAGCTGATCTGGGAATGCCCGAACTGCGGTAACCGCAATCAGGATAAAATGAGCGTTGCAAGAAGAACCTGCGGATACATCGGTACTCAGTTCTGGAACCAGGGACGTACCCAGGAGATTAAGGATCGTGTATTACATCTGTAATAAGTAATGGTTCCCGGGTTTTCTGTAACTACGTTTACAGAACCTTATATAACGTTACCACTGAACAATAACACTCCGGACAGTTTTCTGAATTTCATAATTTTGATTTCTGTCCGGATTTTTTTGCATAATGGTATTTTACTATGAAAGTCCTGAATCGTGTTTGAAAAAGGCTTTCTGCAAGATGTGTGCATTTGATTATCAAGCACAGAAGGAAAAGAGGAATCAGTTATGAACTACGGAAACATTAAATCCTACGACATTGCAGACGGCACAGGCGTGCGTGTAAGCCTGTTCGTATCTGGCTGCAGGCACCACTGTAAGGGCTGTTTTAACGCACCTACGTGGGATTTTAACTACGGTAAGCCATTTACCCGGGAGACTCAGGATAAGCTCCTGGAGTTGCTTGCTCCGTCTTATATAGAGGGCTTCTCCCTACTCGGCGGCGAGCCATTCGAGCCAGAGAATCAGCCTGTTCTGGCAGAGCTTCTGGAAGAGATCAGGCGTACCTTTCCGGATAAATCCATCTGGTGTTACAGTGGATATCTTTTTGACAAAGATATGGTTCCCGGAGGTAAGATCTACACTCCTTTTACAGACCGGATGCTCTCCTGCATCGACGTTCTGGTAGACGGAGAGTTTATCCAGGAATTGAAAAATCTCTCCCTTCAGTTCAGAGGAAGTAGCAATCAGCGAATTCTGCATTTAAAGGATGGTAAGCTTATTAAAGAAGGCCTGTAATATAGGTCTTCTTTTCTTATATCTGCATTCAAATAGTTTCATAAGTTTTTACATCCGGGTAACCAAAAATCCCCCTCCTGTCAGACAGGAGGGGGATTTTATTACACTTTATTTATTTTGCTTTCGCATATTTCGGTGTGCTGTAAGAAGAATAGATTGGAACACCTGCTTCGTTGTTTCCAACGGCGCGTACTTTGTAATAATACTTGGTTCCAGCTTTCTTGGAGCTCTTGTCAACATATTTCACTTTGGAGCCTTTTGTAATAGTTCCTACCAGTTTATATCCGGAACCCTTCTTAGTAGAACGGTATACCTGATATCCGGTAGCTCCTGTTACTTTCTTCCAGCTGACAGTAATCTTGCCCTTTGTTGCTTTCGCTTTTGGACTGGTTGGCTTCGCGATCTTTGCTGTGGAAACCATAGCACTTGCAGATTTGCTTGCACCGCTTGTGTATGTTTCATCAGCAGAATCCTTGTACTCATAGGACTTGCCATTCTTGTAAGCAACTACATAATAGTAATATTTTACTCCTGCTTTCGGTCCTTTGTACTCTGTGCTTGTTGCACCATTATAGGTGTACTTGATCTCGCGATCTGTAATAGTCGTTTCCTTCAGTTCACTAACAAATTTATATCCGCTGACTGTTGTGGAATCAGCAACATAATTCGGAACGACTGCACTGGAACCGTAATTATAGCTGTAAGAATTGCTGTCTTTGTTATAACTGTTCCAGGAAGAGGTGGTTCTGTATACACGATAGTAATCAGCACCTGCTACCGGATTCCATGTTACCGTAATGCTTCCATCTGCTTTGTTTGCAACCGCTTTTACATTGCCAGGAGTTGCTATAACAGGGATAACTGTTGCGCTGATTTCATTGCTGTATTCCTGTCCTCTGTATGCACGTACACGATAGGTTGTTTCCGTATCTGCTGCAGGGAATGTAATGGAAGATGTGGAAGCTTTCAGTGTCTTATAGGTTTCCCATGCACCAGTCTCTTCATTTCTCTTTTCAACCAGATAACCCTTTCCGGCATATACCGGCTGCCAGCTTAACTTCACTTTACCGTTTGCATAAGAAATTCTGTTAACAGTAGTCATCTCGAAGCTAAGATTTGCATATACACCCTCATCAATGTAATACTTGCTGTTTCCTACAGTCTTGTAAGCTCTTACAAGATAGTAATAATCCATACCGCTCTGAAGCTTCTTATCTGTATAACTGGAAGCCTTTGCACTTGTAGTCTTGATCAGTTTATACTTAGCAAAATTGTTGGACATGCCAGCTGCTACAGTATCTCCAATAGAAGATCCTTCACATCTGTAAATCTCATATCCCTTAGCACCTTTGATCTTGGTCCAGGACAGTTTTACAGAAGTTGTGCTCTTAGGTGTTGCTTTCAGTTTCAGCGCACCGCCCCAGGTAGTAACCTTATTATAAGCCCATGCTCCATAAGTGGTCTTGCCTGTTTCGGAATCATAATAATATGGTCTTACTCTGTAAGTATAGGTGGTATCTGCTTTCAGTTTGGTGTTCTTATAAACGCTGTCTGTAGTTTTGGCAATTGTTTTATATTTCTTGCCATTCTTTCTCTGGATCTGATAGCCGGTGAGCCAGCCTTCTGATCCGCTTTCAGCGCTCATCCTTAAGGTAACGGTCTTAGCTGTGATAACATTTGTTACAGATATACTCGGCATACCAGCGTTAAATGATGCTGTATTTGTGTATGCACTGTATTTCTGTGCAAGTGTAGCTGCCTTATCATTTTTTACACGGGCACGCACATAATAGGTCTTGCCTGGTGTAAGTGATTCAAAGTAAAGTGTTGCCTTATTGTTCTCAGCAGAAATACAATCTGTAACCTTGTAATCATTTACAAATTCAGGTGATTCAGAATACCAGAATTCTACATCCTCTTCTTTTCTTACAGTTCCGTCATAGGAGAATACATAGCCATCCGGTGTTTTCTCAACCAGCTTCAGATTGCTGATCGCTGAAGTAGCTTTGGAAACATTGACAGTTACTACATTGGAAGGAGTACCGTATTTCTTGTTTCCGCTCTTGTCTTTTACATAAGCGACAACTCTTACATAGGTTGCTCCTTCTTTTAATAAGGATTTACTCAATGTAAGTGCATCATCATCCTCATAGTACTCATCTTCATCTTCATCATAGTAACCACTGGAAGAAGCTGTTACCCAATCCTCTTCGGAAGGCTGTGCCTTATCTGTGTACTGGAGCTCATAAGAGTCGCCATCTTCCAGAACAGCATCAAAACGGAATTCGAAGCTGTTTTCAGATTCTTTATACATCTCTAAGCCAGTTACATTCTTAGGTGCCTTTTCTGCATCTGTAGTGAAGGAGACTGCTGCAGGTTTCAGTTTTGCAACCTCTTCCTCTTCCGGTCTGTCTGCACTGCTCACTGCACGAACATAATAGGTTTTTCCTGCTTCCAGATTACTGTTGTTTTTGCTGATCTTCAGTTTCGCAGAACCAGCTGAGCCATCATAATAGAAGCGGCTCCAGTCACTTGCCATAGTTGCAGTGGTAAATTCTGTGCCTGTTGCGATCTGATACCATACGCTGTCTAAATCAACCTTTGCACTGTATGTGAAATAATAGTAATTGTCGTCAGCTTTCACATACTGAAGATCTGTGATCGGCTGAAGAGCATCTACTGTAAATGCAGCGGACGGTGCTGACCAGTCGCCTTCTACGGTCTTTGTGACTTTCTTTCCGTCTGTATCAACGGTATAAGTGCGTACTGCACGTACCTGGAAAGTATAGGATTCTCCAGGAGCCATTGCCTTGATCGGATCGCCATTCTCATCTCTCACACGGTCAAATGAAACCTTAGGATCTGTTGTATATGTATACAGATCTTCATCTTTAAGCTCTGACAGGGAAACACTTGGGAAATTACCGCGTCCGACGCTGTAGTAGGTCTTATCAACAGTTCCGTCATCCTTCAGAGAAGCTGAGCTCACGTATTCACGGCCGGCAGAATCTTTTACAAGGATTTCATAGCGGTTTACATTGTCAAGTGCGTTCCAACGCAAGGTTGGCTCACTATCCTCTGTGTTTACGTTTACACCGGAAACAGCTGCAGGCTTCTCACTGGTACCTGCATCTGAAGCGGTTACTTTGTATGCAAATGCATTGGACCAGTCTCCGTATACTTCCTTACCATCATCTCCGATCTTAACGGCACGAACAGAAAGATTATAGGTCTTTCCGTCTTCAAATGCATAAACAGGCTGACCGGTAGCCGGGTAAATAACAGGTTCCAGAACTCCGTCTACGCTTGTATAAGTTCTATAATCAGACTCATCAAAAGAATATCTGGTGCCGCTTACTCTGGTATACCTGCCACTCTTCCGATCGGATGCCAGTGACTCAAAGTACTCACGTCCAGCTTCGTCTGTGATCTTAATCTCATAGCTGTCTGCATTCTTATCCGGATTCCAGCTGAGAACATAAGAAGATGCTGTTACACCGGAGATTTTCTTCAGACTTGTATCTGCTGCTTTATAAGTTACTGTGTAAGCGTCAGACCATTCACCTTCCTGCTTCTTGTTTTCACCATTCTCATATCTGTAATTAATTCCACGGACACGGATGGTATAGGTTTTGCCTCTTTCAAATTTGAACTCTCCGTAGGTTCTTCCTAAATAGAAGTTTGGATAGGAATAATTGTAATCTGTTGTAAAGGCAACTTTTCCATCTACCTCAACTTCGTACTGGGACACATATGTATTCTGGATAGGATTCCAGCTTACGTATTCATATTCATCGTTGTATTTGAAGTTACCGGTCTTCTCAGGTACAAGACTGCCGCTGTCGTCTGCTTCTACAACCAGCTCATTGGACCAGTCGCCTACTTTCTTCTCATCGCCGGAGCCTGTATATGCACGAACCTTAACGGTATATTTCTTGCCTTTCTGGAAAGCACCGATATATTTTCCGTCTGCATCAGAAGCGACTTCATAAAGACCTGTGGTGTCGTTCTTTTTAAGCAGATAACCGTAATTCTCATAGAAATTGAGCCAGTTACCTGAAGTAGTTACATAGGAGGGTTCCTTTGCTCCGTATGCATAAGAATAATATTCATTTCCAGCTTCATCCTTAATGGAAACTTCAAGGTTCTGGCCCTCGCCGGATACCTGGATCTGATTCTTTCTTTCAGCTGCATAAATTGTCACGCTCTTCGGCTCAGCGACCTTCTTTGCGTAGGTATAATCTACTGCATCAGACCATTCACCATATGCAACAGTTCCATCTGCACTGTTACGGTTTACGGCGCGAACGGAAACTTTATATGTCTTGCCATTCTCAAGGCCTGCAATATATCCGTCTTTACCATCTGGTTTGTATACAAGGTTTCCTTCTGCGCCAACCTTAAACGGCTGCATGGTAAGACTTGTAAGACTATAACTTAAGTTGACTGTGGACGGATAACCGGTCTCTGGCTCGCTTGCATCATAATAGTAGCGGTAAGTGTACTCTCCGTCTGTTACACGGATCTGGTATTCATCTGCCTTCTGATCCGCATACCAGGTAAGAACATTTTTATCCTCCTCATCAAATGCAACATGTCCGATCTTGCCAGGTGCCTCTGCATCAAAAGCAGCAACCTCATCGGTGCTTCCGCTCTCTTCTGCGTCTGCAACTGCCTCGCTGTCTCCGAAGCCATCCTCTGTAACAGCTGCCACTGCGGCTTCATCTCCGAAGCCATCTGCCTCTACAGCAGCTTCCTCTGTGGTGTCCGCTTCCGCTGCCGGAGACTCAGATACGAAATCTCCTCCATCTGTAAAATCTGACGCCAGAAGTGGTGTCGGTGCGGAAGTTGCGGTCATTGCCGCCGCGATTGCAATGGCAACAGACTTATTGAGTGTTTTCAAATCTTTCTTCATACATTTCCCTCCATGAATTAAATTTATTGAAATTGATCAATAAGTAGTATGGGGAAATTATAGCGTATTACTCCGTTTTAGGCAAGTGTTTTGTGAAAAAATTATGTATTTTTTGTGTAAATAAGCACACATTACCCCCCCCAATTGTATTTTTCTGATATTTTCTCTTTTTTTTGACAATTAAGTGTTTTCTTTATTTTCCGACTATTTTAGTATTTTTCACATTCTATCAAAATACTGTTCATTTCATAGCGTTTTAGCTGTCGAATCAGTTCTTCTGCATTAATATGAAGCCGCATATCTTCCAGGCTTTCTTTTATCTCAATATCACGTTTCATAGTTGCTAGCTGTTCGCTTAAGTATACCATCTCTTTATTTGTTTTCAGCGCTTTCAGAGGGCTTCTTCCTATTCCAAGGTTTTCTTTCCAGAAAGTATTCAGTTCCTTTTCTTTCTTTGCCACGCCTTGGCAGTCCTCAATTGCTTCATAGATCGCATCCAGGGTTTTATATTCTGCTACAAGCGGCGCTGCTGCTGAGGAAACTCCTTTACAACCTGGAATTCCATCGCCTGGATCTCCGGTGATTGCCAGAAGCACAGGAATCTGTTCCGGGTACACCCCTTCCTCAGAGCAGACAATTTCCGGTGTGTATTCAAATACATTGGAAGGAAGTGCCTCGTAAGCCTCTTTTCCAAACAGGCCGTATGCATCCTTTAAGTTCTCCAGCTTATCCTTCGTAACAACGCGCCACATGCGGGTGTATTCGCTTACCAGCTGAAAATAATCGTGATCCTTGGTAAGCACATAAGTCTGCAGATCCGGGCCCTGGAATTTCTCCACAAGGGATGCCGCATAGTCGTCCGCCTCATAGTCCTGGCTCATAAATACCGGACAGCCGATTGCTTTCAGAAGCTCTTCCATCTGGACAAACTGTTCTTTTAATGGCTGGGCAGTCTCTTTGCGATTGGCCTTGTAAAAATCGGCGCCAAGCTGGGTGCGGCGAAAGGTATCTCTTGTCATATCAAAGGTAAATGCCACGTATTCCGGCTTTACCTTCTTATAAACAGCCAGAAGGGTGCGAAGCATGGTGAACATGGCATTTGTGTATTTTCCATCGGAGGTGTGCAGGATTTCCGGATAGTGTCTCTCTTTTTCCTCGTCTGTCTTTGCGAAAAGGATAGATTTGGGAAGATTTCCGTAATAGGATGTGGACAGCATGGAGGAGCCGTCGATGATCAGAAATTTTGGCATGATTGTTCTCCTTCTATGATTATTTGACCGCTTCTTAACAAAGTGTTGATTTTTACACACTGTCGGGAAGTGTCTTTTCCATATCTGATATGATATCAGACCTGTAATTTTTCTCAATCTCTCTGTAAGTATACCATAAATTTATCTTATCTGAAAAATTTACAAAAATTTTTTCAGATTTCGTGTTATTTCTTTCTCTGGTTTTCGTATATATAGTGAAGGGAGCAGAAAACAAAATTATTTCTGAATTCCCGCTTCTACGTAGAATGAGGAGGTACTCAATGAAAAAAATAATTTTAACCTTATCCGGCGTTCTTTTTGTGATCGTCACCGGATGCTCGCTGCTGATCTGCATGATAAACGGAATTCCGAATTTGGATCAGCCGGCTGCTGCCTTTTACCTGGCGAAAGCAATTCTGTTGTCCTTTAGTTTTCCTCTGGTAACCTTAGGTCTCTTCGTACACTGTTTGCAGCTTAGACAAAAGCTTGATAAGAAGAACCTGTTGTTCCGGAATGCAATGAAGGAGCTGATAAAAAATCGCCAGACCAGCTGCAGGGATTCTGGGGATTCTGATTTCCAGAGCTTTAAAAATTCACTTACCTGTCTGTTCTGTGCCTTTGCAGAAGATTCCGATCTCAGCGAAGAGGATCAGAAGGACTTGCTGGATTTTATTGACAAATTTTAAGTGAGGGACTTGCATGCTTTTAATGTGTATGAGCATAGCAGGAACAGTGCCACTGATCATCTGTCTCCTGCTATTGCTTCTCCAAAGGAAAAAATTTTCATACCGGCTTGGCTGGAACCTGGTGTTTCTGAGTCTGGCGGGGTATTTGATACCGTTTCAGGTGGTTAAATATCTGATGCCAACAGATGTTTTGAGAAGAACAGATGCTCTTGCAAACATCTCTTATTACATCAATTTTGATGACAAAGGATCAATTTCTTATCACGGAATCTCATTATGGATGTCCGACTGGATTCTTATGATTGGATTATGCTGGCTATTTTTTATATCAGGCTTCAGTATCTACGAAATCATAAAGTATCACCGGCTCACGCGAAAGCTGAAAAAGATTACTGAGAAAAGAACTTGTTTCTTACCTGGAATCGGGGATGTAGAATACCGTATTTCTCCCCTTATTGGTTCTCCTTATACTATAGGTTTCCTGAAACCTTTCATTGTCGCGCCGGAGAGCCTTGAGGATTCCAGATTGTCAGAAATGATTATGCGGCATGAATACTCGCACCTGCGCCGCCATGACTCAGCTGTAAAGCTGCTCTGCCTGTTAGCCATTTGCCTTCATTTTTATAATCCGTTAACATTGCTTACGCTTCTGCTTTACACCAGCTTTTCCGAAAATATTGCAGATCAAGCCGCCACTGAAGGTTTCACCACGGAGGAGAGAAAAGCCTACGCAGTCGCTCTCGTGAATCTTTCCGCAAGAAACAGACAGGTTCCTGTAGTCTGGAAAAACAACTTGTTGGGGGCCAAACATACGATGAAAAGGAGAGTGGAATTTATTATGATGAAGAATAGGAAAGCCAGTAAAATTGGTACTGCTGCGGCAATATTGGCATCTGTGTTTTTGAGTGGGACTACGGTGTTTGGATATGCGCCGATGCAGACGACGGAAGTTGCTGATTCTGTCATTATTCCTGTAGATGCTTCATTTATTGATACTGAATCTCAAGATAACATATTCGAATATTCAAATATTTATTTCGAAACAGAAAGCCATGAAAATATCTCAGTTAATGAATCAGATTTAGAACCACGTGCCCTTATATGCACTCACGATTTTAAATCAGGTTATTCAGATTTACATTATCCTCAAAGCAACGGTGGCTGTGTCGTTAAAACTTACACTGCAAAAATCTGTCAAAAGTGCAATCACCTTGTCATCATGGATTATGTTGGCACACGCACCTACGCCAAATGCCCACACAAATAATCGCCTGCACTAACTTTAATGGGAGGAAGTTAGCCCAGCCGAATTATTAAATCATTCACACTTACCCAATTATGTCATTTTCCATTATTATCTTTCGTGAAGCTCAGAGGGAACGGAAGCTAAAAATGAGCCAGGGAAGCGTTTCGCTTTCCCTGGCTCTTACCCGTTTCAGAAACATATTATAACATTTCTCTTCTTTCTTTCCATCACGCCGCTTTCCCGGTACCCTTCAGCTGTCCATGCACCGTCCGTCTCACAAACACAAAGCAGATCACCTGCAACACAATGGTAATGAACCAGGATGCCGGATAGGAAATAAACAAGGTGTACAGGCTTCTGTGCTGTGGGAATATCCAGAAGATCCACACAATTCTAGTACCAACCGTACCGATAATAGAAAGGATCATAGGCACACCGGAATGTCCCATTCCCCGGAGAGCGCCAGGAAAAAGATCCATGATTCCACATAAGAAATAGGGCACTGTGGTGATGGAAAGAATTTCCACACCGCATCGGATAACCTCCGGATCCTCTGTGTAAACCTTCAGGATCTCACCGCCACACATGTAAGAGCCGCATCCCAGCACAAGGGCGATCACAAAGGACAGGATTCCGCAGTCCAGCAGCACTCTGTCCATACGTTTATATTTCCCAACGCCATAATTCTGGCTGGTAAAGCTCATACAGGCCTGCGTGACCGCATTTACAGACGCATACAAAAATCCCAAAATATTATTCGCCGCCGTATAACCAGCCATAGCAGTGGAACCAAAGGAATTTACAGAAGACTGCAAAAGCGCATTGGAAATGTTAATAACCGTACTCTGCACTCCTGCCGGTATTCCCACCTGGAAAATCTGTACCAGATAAAATTTCTTCATGCACAATCTGGAAAAACGAAGCTGATAACTGCTGTCCGTCATATACAGACATCTAAGAACCAGAATACAGGAAATCAGCTGGGAAATAATGGTCGCAATGGCAACACCTGCAACACCCAGATGAAACACGATCACCAGAATCATATTCAGCACCGCGTTGGTCACACCAGCCACGACCAGGAACATCAGCGGACGCCTGGTATCCCCTACCGCACGCAGAATAGCTGCGCCATAGTTATAAAGCATAAAAAACGGCATTCCCAGGAAATAAATCCTCATATACAAAGTGGACTGGTCAATCACATCCGCAGGCGTTCCCATAACCTCCAGTGCCCATCTTGAAAAAACAAGTCCTACAGCAGCCATCGCCACACCACTGACCAAAGCCAGTGTAACAGACGTATGTACCGTTTCCGACATCTCCTTCGCCTTACCTGCCGCATAGAACCTGGCAGCCAGTACATTAGCTCCCAGTGAAACACCAATAAAAAGATTGGTAAATACATTGATCAAAGC
>SKEI01000610.1_pt1 | contig 22599 bp, 14 predicted proteins | sample 4826701 | NCBI WGS metagenome assembly SKEI01 (sample SAMN11008813, study PRJNA524170) | human gut metagenome | biome: Human fecal sample; material: Feces; isolation source: fecal sample from pouch patient p2, p6, p7, p14 | host: Homo sapiens | place: Israel: Tel-Aviv | collected 2016-08-31 | reverse complement strand
CGGACTTGCTGTTTTCTCAGCTCGGCTATCGCCGAGCCTGAAGAAGGCCGGACAGCCCACAGGGCTGTCCTAAACCTGAAATCACGAGGCTACGCCTCGATTTCAGGCTTGCCTTCTTCAGCCCACAGCGTGTGGAACACGCCGGGCTTGTCTACGCGGCCGTAGGTGTGGGCACCGAAGAAGTCACGCTGGGACTGGGTCAGAGCGGTAGGCAGGCGCTTGGAGCGCAGACCATCGTAGTACGCCAGGGAGCTGGAGAACACCGGGGTCGGGATGCCGGCCTCCACCGCGCGAACGATCACGCGACGCCATGCATCCTGCGATTCGCCGATGATCTTCTCGAAGTACGGATCGAACAGCAGGGAAGCCGGCGGGTTATCGCCCCTGAAGGCCTCGGTGATGCGGTCGAGCAGGAACTGGGCGCGAATAATGCAGCCGCCACGCCAAATGCGGGCCACTTCGGACAGGTTGATATCCCAGCCGTATTCCTTGGCACCGTCCTGAATCTCGTTCAGGCCCTGAGCATAGGCCACGACCTTGGAAGCGAACAGAGCCTTGCGCACGTCCTCGACGAACGCGGCCTTGTCTTCTCCGGCCAGATCGATGGTCTTGTTCGGTCCAGCCAGACCTTCCTTCTGAGCGTCTTCACGCAGCTCACCGTGCGAAGACAGTGCACGAGCGAACACGGCTTCACCGATGGCAGCCACAGGAGAACCACATTCCAGACCAGTCTGCACGGTCCACGTACCAGTACCCTTCATGCCGGCATGATCCACGACCACGTCCACGAACGGCTTGCCGGTCTCGGCATCCTTGTGGTGCAGAATCTCAGCGGTGATCTCGATCAGGTAGGAGTCAAGGTCGCCCTTGTTCCATTCAGCGAACACGTCGCCAATCTCCTCGGCATCCATGCCGAGTCCACGGCGCAGAATGTCATACGCCTCACCAATCACCTGCATATCGGCATACTCGATGCCGTTGTGCACCATCTTGACAAAGTGGCCGGCACCATCGGTGCCGATGTGGGTCACGCACGGTTCGCCGTTCACCTTGGCGGCGATGGACTGAAGAATCGGGCCCAAGGTCTTCCAGGATTCCGCAGTGCCACCGGGCATCAGAGACGGGCCGTTGAGCGCGCCTTCCTCACCACCGGACACGCCGCAACCCACGAAGTGGAAGCCCTTGGCACGTACTTCCTTCTCACGCTTGATGGTGTCCTTGAAGAAGGAGTTGCCACCGTCGACGATGATGTCGCCCGGTTCGAACACCTCTTCCAGCTGCGCGATGGTCGCGTCGGTCGGAGCACCGGCCTTGACCATGATGATGGCGGTACGCGGACGCTTCAGGGACGCGGCGAATTCCTCGAGCGTTTCGGCCGGCACGAAGTTGCCTTCGGTGCCATGCTCGTTCATGAGCTTCTCGGTACGCGAGTAGTGGCGGTTGAACAACGCCACCGTGTTGCCATGGTGCGCCAGATTACGCGCCAGATTGGAGCCCATCGTGGCCAGTCCAATCACACCAATGTTTGCTGTAGCTTCGGCCATGTGCCTTGCCTTTCGTTTGATTGTCCCATCGTCATCACGCGCGTCACAAAACAGCGCATCAGCGGAGGGAATCATTCCTTCAACGCTTGAAAGTGTATCCCGCTTACCACCCACACGCGAGGGCTGTCTTAGGTTCTACGCACCTTCTGCCCGCGAAGCGTAATTACTTGCCGGCCATTCACATACGCCCGGCCTTGGAAGGGTCGATATGCATGGTCTGGAAGCGATTGGCCATGTAAGCGTCGCTGTAGCGTTCGCTGAACCACATCGCGACCGGTGAATCCTGCGGCTGGCCGGCCATGCGCCCATACCAGCAATCCAAGGCCATCAGCGTGAAGGCAATGTCGATCACCATCAGCACCGTGCATACCGCAGTCAGCGAATACCGCACTTTCCATGGAATGCGATTAATCAGAGCCAGCAGTCGCGGTAACAGCCACTTGATCCACACCACACCAATCAGTCCCCAGAAGAACATGAATTGGCCCGAAGTACGTCCGTCGATGGACAGCCAACGGCCGGTGTAATCCCACGCGGTAATACCAAACGCCGCTTCCATGAACCAGCTGGTGCAATATTCGAACGCGCCGCCGATCACCGCCGAAGCGCAGAAAATCAAGAACGGATTCGCCTTCCACAGGCGATTCAGGCACACGGTTACCAATACCGCACCACAGCCGTAAATCGGCGAGAACGGGCCCCACAGCAAACCAGCGCGGTCCTGAAGTTCACCGTTATACAGCGCCATATGGTAGATCGTCTCCACAATCAGGCCACCCACCGAAGCGATGGTAAACAGCCAGAAGATATTGAAAAAGTCCAGCGCAATATAGCCCTTGCCGGACTGGTCGCGGCCTAGCATGCCGGCCGCCACAGCCGATTCATAATCATCGCGATCGTCCATACGCCTGAGCGCGCGCTGCAGACGGCGTTCCTCGCTCAGGGAGGGATCGGCGGTCACCGAAATCACGACGAGAATAATCATCTGAATCAGCGGCAGCAGCAGGTTGAAGCCAAGGCCGGTCAGGGCCAGCGACAGCATGCCGTCGGCCAACGTCAACGGCATCAGCACGTAGGTCCAGCGCGCGGCATACCGGCGATGATTGCGCAGCAGCATCACGCCGAGCACAATCAGGCATGCGGCACTGACTACCAGCACCACCGCATGAATCGCGGACAGGATGAAGGTCAGGCTCATCGCATCGACGTGCACATGACCATCCAGAATCTCGCGCACGGCATAGAGGATGGAAATCACCATAATCGGCAATGTGGCGAGTCCGTCCAGCAGCACGACCGCGCCATAGATGCGCGCCAGAATCGGTAATCGCTTGGCGTTCAGGTTCAAGCCGGCGTCGTCCAGTTCGACGGCCACCAGATCGGCCACGACTGCGGACTCGGCGTCACGGTTCTCCCGCGGCTTGCCGGGGGTAGTGGCCGTGCCATCGTCCTTGAATTCAACCATGGTTTCCTCCCCACATAGCGTCCCCTTACACTATCACCCGATTGCAGTTTTGCCGAACTTGATGGACGGCCGGTACATGTCTGTCTACATTGCCGAGCACCGAGCCTATCCATCGCGTTCAGGAAACGTCCAAAAACCATCCAGAAATCTTGTCAATAAGTTCCAGAACGCCTTTCGCTCTGCCCAGCGACACACGATAAGCCGCTGGGCAGCAGCGTTATTCCGCCAAAAACATCATCAATCACCCCATTAATCTCCGGCAGCCGTATTACGCTACTACAACCGTAGCGCTACGATTAACGTATCGCTACGGAAAACGTAGCAATCAAGCAACACCAAGCTCCGGAGGTATCAGTGGGCAATATCTTCAAGGTCCTCAGACGCGACTTCCTGCGCCTGTTCAAGGTGCCGGCCGCATGGGTGATCCTGTTCGGCATGGTGTTCATCCCGCCACTGTATTCGTGGTACAACATCGTCGGCTTCTGGGACCCGTACGGCAATACCAAAGGCATCACCGTCGCCATCGCCAACAATGACGACGGCACCGACAACGCGCTCATCGGCAAGCAAAACCTCGGCGATCAAATCGTCAAGCAGATGAGAAGCAACGACCAGCTCGGCTGGACCTTCGTCACCGAAGCCGAGGCCATGGACCAAGTGGAATCCGGCAAGGCATACGCAGCCATCATCATTCCCAAAGACTTTTCCGACGATCTCGCCGGCGTGGTGACCGGCGGCAAGAGTCGGCCCACTCTGGAGTATTACGTCAACGAAAAAGCCAGCGCCATCGCCCCCAAAGTCACCGACGTCGGCGCGTCCACTGTGGACCGCACGGTCAATTCCACATTCGTCTCCACCGTATCCGAAGTACTTACCGAAGTCATCAATACGGTTGACGGCAAAGCCATCAGTACCGAAGACACCACCAAAGCCAAGGCCCTCACGGCCCTTGCCAAGGCCTCCGACGATGTGCAGCACACACGCAGCACCATCGCCAAGCTCACCACCAAACTCACCGACACCCCAGAGCAGACACGCACCGCACGTCAGGCGCTGGACGACGCGCGCACACTTGGCATCGACACTGCAGAAGGTCTGGCCGGCGTCTCCACCCTGATCGGCACTACCCAGACCAGTCTGAACGGCTTCGTCACCTCCACGTCCGAAGCGCTTGACCAAGGCTCAAGCCTGCTGAGCCAAGCCGCAGCACAGGCCAACCAAAGCGTGGGCACGGTAACCGGAACCATCAGCGCCGCCAATCAGCAGGTAGGCGGACTGATCAATACGGCGGAAGACATCAACCAAGCGAACGCCGACATCATCGACCAACTCAAAGGGCTGCCGAACGCCAATCGAGAACCGCTGCAATCCGCCATTGCCACACTGGAAAGCCGCAATAGCGAGCTTGCCGGCGCACTGGGCAACCTCGATAGCCTGAACACCACTATCGGCAATGCCTCCACAGACACCGCCGGATTGGCGCAGCATCTCAATACCGCCACCCAAACCACGGTGCGCGAGGCCAATACCGCTCGCGGCACCATCACCTCCGGCGCCATTCCTCAGCTCAACACCGGTCTCAACGCCCTCAGCTCGACCGCCAGCACTCTGTCGACCGGCATCACGTCGCAAGGCTCACTCATCGATCAGTCGAAGCATACCCTCGACCAACTCGACAAAGCAGCCTCCACCACGGTGACCGCGCTGCGCGACACCGATAAGGCGCTGGCCGGCGTACAAACCAAGCTCGATACGCTGGTCACCGACATCAAAGCCCTGAGCATCTCCAGTTCACTCAGTTCCCTGATCGGCACCGACGGCAAACTGGATGCCGCCACAATCGCCGACTTCATGCTCTCCCCCACTGTTATCAGCGAACAGGCCGTCTATCCGGTCGCCTCCTATGGTTCCGGCATGGCACCGCTGTTCACCACCCTGTCTTTGTGGGTGGGCGCGTTCGTGCTCGTGGTCATTCCCAAACTCGAAACCGATGATGAGGGCATCGACGATCTCACACCAACCCAAGGCTATCTCGGTCGCTTCCTGCTACTGGCCACGCTGGCTGCCGTCCAAGGCCTGGTCACGGCCATCGGCGATCTTGTCATCGGCATTCAATGCGCGAGCGCCCCAGTGTTTCTGCTCACCTGCGTCATCACCTCACTGGTGTATATGTCGGTGATTTTCGCCCTCTCCACCACGTTCATGCACGTGGGCAAAGGCGTATGCGTGGCGCTGGTCATTCTGCAGGTGCCGGGCGCCTCCGGCCTGTACCCGATTGAAATGATGCCCGCGTTCTTCCGCGCCATCTACCCGCTGCTGCCGTTCACCTATTCGATTGACGCGATGCGTGAAACCATCGGCGGCTTCTACGACGGCCTCTGGTTCGCCTATATCGGCAAATTGCTGGTTTTCGTGGTTCTGGCCTTTGCGCTTGGCCTCGGCGCCCGGCCGAAACTGGCCAATCTCAACCGCCTGTTCGCGCGGGAAATCAAGGAAAGCGACATGATTATCGGCGAGCCGGTGCATCTGCCCGGCAGTGAATACCGTGTCACTCAGGCCATTGCAGCACTGGCCGACCACGACGAATACCGTCATGCCATCGAACGTCGGGCCGCCAAATTCGCCTACCGTTATCCCCGGCTGCTGCTGGGTGCGCTTATCGCCGGATTCGTGGTGCCGGCCGCGCTCATTATCGTGTTTGCGCTGACCACCAGCGAGAAAATCGTAGTCATGGGCACATGGCTGGCATGGGTGCTCATCATCATGGGCTTCCTGATGGTCGTGGAATTCATGCGCGATTCCATCCGCCGCCAAACCAAGCTCGGCAACCTCTCCGACGAGTCGATCCGCGCCATGCTGTACGGGCATAAGGCCAAGCGTCGCGACACCTCCGCCGAACGCCACGAAGAAGCGGACCCGAGCGCCGCCGTTACCGCAATCATCCCCACTATTCCGCCGACCAAGGAAGGCAGGCACGCACGATGAACACCATGTGGAAACTGTTTACCGGCGACATCAAACGCCTGACCAGCAACGTGGTCTCCATCATCATCGTGATCGGCTTGGTGATGATTCCCGGCCTGTTCACCTGGTTCAACGTGGCCGCATGCTGGGACCCGTTCTCGAATATGAAGAACCTGAAATTCGCGGTGGCGAATGTGGATGAGGGGTATCGTTCCAACCTGATCCCGGTGAAAGTCACGGTCGGCGATCAGGTGGTGAACGCGCTGCGCGCCAACAGTCAGCTCGATTGGACGATCACGTCCAAAGCCGATGCCGTCGAGGGCGCACGATCCGGCAAATACTACGCGGCCATCGTAATTCCGAAGTCGTTCAGCAAAGACATGATGACCTTCTTCTCCGACGACGTGCAGCATGCCGAACTGACCTATTACCGCAACGAGAAGAAGAACGCGCTGGCACCGAATCTGCTCAACGAGGGCACGGATGAGGTTGCGGCGGAAATCAACACCACGTTCGCTAAGACCATCACTTCGGCCGGGCTGGAAATCGCGTCTTCGCTGGCCGATCAGCTGTCCAAGCCCGAGACCAAAGAGCAACTGAATACCTTCAACGCCAACATCGCCAATTTCGCCACACAGCTTGACGATACGGCGGATCTGCTTGGCACATACAGCGCATTGACCGATACGGCCGGCGCCTTGCTCGACACCTCGAACTCACTGATCACTCAGGTTTCCTCTGCCGCCAAACAAGGCGGCAAGGATCTTGCCAGCGCCAAACAGGAAGTCACCGACGTGGCCGGAGCCCTGGGCACCACCGCTGACGCGATGAGCAGCGCACTGGACGCGAGCGCCTCCAGTTTCGGCGCGGTGTCCGACTCCATAGACAAGCTGTATTCCGACGCGAATGCTGGTGCCACCACGGCCGCCGACGAATTGGACCGTCAAGCCACGGCCATTGGCAAGCAGCCGGAGAAATACACTGAAATTCGCAACACGTTGGCCGGCATACTGGGCAACGACTCATCCATCATCACGGCGATTGACCGTTCAATCGCACGGCAAAACAGGCTGCGGCAAGCGCTGAATACGGCGGCGACCGATATTCGCCAAGGCAATCAGGACGCGCAGGATCAGCATGCGCAGGTCAAGAATCTGGCTGATCAAGCACAGAACAGTATTGCCAATATCAAGTCAGATTTCTCGGCCACGGTGAAACCGCAAATCGACTCCCTGTCGTCCACCGTCGCTGACGCCTCCGGCATACTGAGTTCCGGCGCCACCCAGTTGGACTCCACGCTCGGCGACCTGAAAGGGACTTCCGACGACGCCAGCGATATGCTCAGTGACGCTCGCACTACCTTGGACAAGGTGTCCGGCAAACTGCGTTCCGCCGGTGCCGAACTGGCTTCGTTCAACAGCACACTGAGCGACGCACTAAACAGTGGCGATATGGGCATGGTCAAAGAGGTGCTGGGCAATGATCCCGAAACGCTGGCCAGTACGTTGGCCGCACCGGTGCAGCTCAGGCGCAAGGCCGTATTCCCGGTGGCGAATTTCGGTTCGTCGATGGCACCGTTCTACACGCTGCTGCCGCTGTGGGTGGGCGCGCTGCTGATGGTGGTGACGCTGAAAACCACCGTGTCTCGCCGGACGCGCAAAGCATTGGGCGATCCGCGGCCGCATCGGCTCTTCCTTGGGCATTACGGGGTGTTCGCGCTGATTGCGCTGCTGCAATCCACGGTGTCGCTCGGTGGCGATTTGCTGTTCCTGCGCGTGCAGGCCGTGCATCCGCTGCTGTTTATGTTGTCTGGATGGCTGGCCTCGCTGGTGTTCTCGTTCTTCACCTATACGATGGTGGTGAGTTTCGGCAATGTGGGTAAGGCAATCGGCGTGCTTATGCTCATCGTGCAGATTTCGGGTGCGAACGCTGCCTACCCGGTGCAGATGTTGCCCGACTTCATCGCCAAAGTCAGTCCGCTCTTGCCGCTCACCCATGCGGGGACGATGATGCGTGCGGCCATCGCCGGCATCTACGACATGGATTACTGGCGGGCCGCCGGAATGCTGCTGGCATTCGTGCCGCCGCTACTGTTGCTTGGGCTGTTGCTCAGGAAGCCACTGGTGCGGTTCAACCAGTGGTATGTAGCCCAAGTCGAGAGCACTAAAGTGCTGAGCTAGTAGGTATTATCCGGGAGTTGCCTACAAACGGCATGGACTTACCACCCTCAGTCTGGCTTTGCCAGCCAGCTCTCGCCAGCGGGAGCGTACGGGAGCATATTTCGAAGAGAAGAGATGACGGAGATGACAGACACGACGGCGACACCGCGCGGTGAGCGCACGCGCGAGGCGACGGATCGCAAGCTCATGCGAGCCACGCTGCAGATTGCGGTGGACCGCGGCATCAGCGGCGTGACCATCGAGGAGGTGGCCCGGCGCTCCGGTGTGGCCAAAACCACGATTTACCGCCGATATCATAATGCCGACGAGCTGCTGCACGAGATCAGCGCGATGTATCTGGCCATCCCGGATTCCGACCCAGTGCCCAGCCCCACGCGTGAGCATTTCACGCAACTATTGCAGCGATTGGTCGATTGGGTGCGCGACAACGACATCGACGTCAAGCGCGTGGGCATTGTATTGTCCAGCGAGGCCGAGTTCTTCCAGCACATCGTCGACCAAGTGGTGACCCCGTGGCTGGAGCGTGTGGGGGCGTTCCTCAAGCAGGGAGTCGCGCAGGGCGTGTTTCGCGAGGACGTTGACGAGAAGTTGCTGTTGTCCACGATTATCGGATCTTTGGTGGCGTATGAGGCCATCGAGGGCAAAGCAATGGACGACGACACCGCCTGGGCCTCGCGCATGGCCGATCTGCTGTGGCCAGCATTGCTGAAGTAGCGGTCTTACTCCTGAATCGAAGCCTCCTGGCGGGCGACTTCGAGGGCTTTGTTGAAGGCGTCGGAGGTCCAACTGGCGCCGGCGACCTTGTCCACTTTGAGGCCCTTCAGAGGTTTACCGTCCACCACGCCGTTAATGGCTTTGGCGAAGTCGTCCTGATGGTTCTTGGAAATCGTGGTGAACGGGTGCCCAATGATATTGACGGTCTCGACGTTGCCGTCCTTGATGGTCAGATGGACGTCGATGGAATCCTCGCCTACCGGGCCGTACTGGCCGTTGATCGAGTAGTTGCCGTCCTTGTAGTTGCCGGTGTCCTTCTTGTCGGACGTGGTGGTGGACGGGTCGTTGTGCGACGAGCTGGAATCGGAGCCGTCGGAGCTATCGGAGCCGTTCGACTGGGATTGCGACTGCTCTTCCTGCGACTTCTCGGTCTCGCCCGAGTTGCCGGCGTACGCATCGTCCATCGGCGTGGCCTCGGATTCGCCGCACCCGGCCAGCAGCGCGCCAGCCACGACCAGTCCGGCCGCCGCCAATGTCGCGGATTTCTTCAACATATTCTTTTCGGTCATATTCACGCTCCTTAAGCCCCCCTCTGACGAGGGGGGCTGTCAGCGAAGCTGACTGGGGGAGAGACCATCAGCTTGCCATGTATTCCTCACATACTGCTCGATGCCCCTGACGGCCCTACTCCTCGCCGCCGGTTTTCGCGGCCTTGGTGGGGTCAGCGAAACCAATGGCGGTCTCGCCGTTCTGCGCGCCCTCGACCTGTGCACCCGTGGAGGCGGGCTTGCCGCCGGCCGCCTCGTAGGCCTTGCGCGCATCCTCGTCATTCCACTTCTCACCGACGAGCACGCCATGGTTGAGCATGATCTCGCGCTGCGCGCAGCTGGCGCCCAGCGCATCGTGGGTGACCACGATAATCGTGGTGCCCTGCTCGTGCAGCTTGCGGAACAGGTCGAGCACGATTTTCTCGTTCTTCTCGTCGAGGTTGCCGGTGGGCTCATCGGCCAGAATCAGCTTCGGGTCGTTGATCAGCGCGCGGGCCACGCACACGCGCTGCTGCTCGCCGCCGGAGAGCTGGCCGGGCAGGTGGTGGGCGCGGTCCTTCAGGCCGACCTTTTCCAGCGCCTCCATGGCCTGCTTCTCATCGACCACCGAATGGTAGTACTGGGCCACCATCACGTTTTCCACGGCGGTCAGGTGCGGAACCAGATAGAACTTCTGGAACACCAGTCCGATGAGGTTCTTGCGCACGTCGGCCAGCTGCGTGGCGTTCAGGTCCTCCAGCTTGCGGCCTTCCAGCTTCACGGAGCCCTTGGAGGGCGTGTCCATGCAGCCAATCATGTTCATCAGCGTGGTCTTGCCTGAGCCGGAGGAGCCGACGATGGCGAGCCATTCGCCTTCCGGCACGGTCAGATTGAGGTCGTCCACGGCACGCAGGTCGCCGTAGATCTTCGAGATGTGGTCGAGTTCAAGTAGCATGACGTTTCTCTTTCTTTATTCTTCGCGAAGCACGACGGCGGGGTCGATGCGGGTGGCGCGGTGGACGGGCGGGATGGAGGCGACGATGGCGACCAGCGCGCTGAACAGCACGGAAATCAGGGCCAGCCACCAGTTGAATACGATGGAGCGTTCGAACACCGCCACGCACAGCCAACTGGCGAGTCCGTAGCCGATTGCGGTGCCGATGAGGCCGCCAATCAGGCCGTAGAGCGACGATTCGATGTAGAACTCGGTGCCGATGGCACGCGAGCTAGCACCGAGGGCCTTGCGCAGGCCAATCTCGTTGCGTCGCTGCGAGACGATCGAGCTGATTGTGGTGCCGACGCCGACGAGCGTCAGCACCAGCACCACCAGCGAGACGATCCAGAACAGCGTCTGCAGCATGGTGATGATGCGGGTGTCGGAGGCGGTGATCTTGGTGACCTGCTGTGCCTTGACGTGCATGGAGGTCATGTCGTTGATGCTGGCCCCCAGGCCTGCGAGGTCGCTGGCGCCGGCCGAATACTCGATGACGTCCACGCCGCGCGTGATGCCGGTGAGCTTGTTGACGTCGGCGTTGGTGGCGTAGATGATCGAGTCTTCGCTGCCGCCGGTGTCCACGATGCCGGCCACGCGGAATTCGGTACCGGAGGTGTCCATGATGTCACTGGAGACACGGCCGTCTTTGGTTTGCTGGTCGATCGAGGAGTTCGACGAAGTGCCGTTGGTGCTGGCGTTATCGGATGCACGGTAGCCGATGGTGATGGCGGAGCCGATTCTCAGGCCGATGGCGTCGGCGATGTCGCGTCCGACCAGCACCTTGCCGTCGGTCGGCCACGAGCCGTCGACCACCCAGTGATGGTTGAGGTTCTTGACCTGCGCCGCATTCACGCCGGCCATCACGTACGGCGAGGCGTTGACGCGCACGTTCTCGTAGCGGTAGGTGGCGTATTTCGCGGAACCCTTGGCCTTGCCCATTTCAGTGGTGTGCTGCACCATCGCCTTGTCGATGCCGGCCTTGCCGTCAGCATTGGTCGATTCGGTGGGCGTGACAATCAGGTTCGCGCCGTACGCACGCATCTCCTCGTTCATCTGCTGCGGCACGGCGAGGCAGATCATCGCCAGACAGAACAGTGTGGCTGCGCCGACCAGCGACGCCACCACAGCCATCACCGCGCGCGAACGCCGACGGAACACGGCGCTGAACAGCATTCTGAAGAACATACCGGTGTTGGTCATCGGTTCCCTCCTTCCACACCTACGTAGATAAACTCAGCGACCATGGAGCACCTCCGCGGGCTTGAGATTCAGAATCGAACGAATCGATGAGGCGGACGCCAGCAGCACGGTGACAGCCAGCAGCACGAACACCAGCACGAACACCATCGGCCGCATCGTAATGCCGGAACCGAACACCACCCGGCCTATCAGCTGGGCCACGCCGGAACCGAGCAGCGCGCCCACAATCGCGCCCAGCAGCGAGATTGCCGCCGTTTCGGCCAGCATCAGGCGGGATACTGCGGCATCGGTGGCACCGAGCGCCTTGAGCAACGCCAGCTCGCCCGACCGTTCGCCGATCGAGGCGACCATCAGGTTGGCCACGGCCACGGCTGCGGCGATCAGGCTCAGCACGGTCATCAGAATCATCACGGCCTGCGTCTTTTGCAGCACATTGCCCTGCAACGCGGCCACCTGACGCACCTGCTTGGCCACCGCGCCCGGAATCACCTCTTCGATCTGATAGGCGATCGAGCTCGGGTAGGCGGTGCAGTACCAGGTCTCCCATTCCTCCTGGCTCAGCGCGGCCGGGTTCGCGGCGGCCGTACGGGCCAGGTCGTTCTCCGGCGTGGTCAGGGCCTTGACCTCGATTTTGTCGACCGAATCGGGCAGGTCGGCGAGTACCTGGGCCGTGGAGGAGGCGATGTAGAGCGAGCCGTTGTCCTCGTCGCCGGAATCGTAGACACCGGTGAGCTTGATTTTCTGCTCGTTCTTCTTGCCTGAGGCGGTGGTTTTGTTGAGGGTGATGGTGGCGCCGGTGGTCACGCCGAGTTCGGAGGCCAGCGTCTTGCCGATCACGCCCTGGTCGGAATCGTCTTTGGGCCACTTGCCGTCCAGCTGCCACCACGAGCGCATGCCTTCCACGCCCACGACGGTAGTCTCGCCGGTGGAGATCTTGAGGTTCTTGTTGAACCACGTGCCGACGACCGGCACGTTGGTACCGTTCACCGTGGCGTGGATGTTGAGCTGCGGCGCGAAGCTGGTGATGTTGAACGACCAGAAGATCGTCTTGATCTTGGCCGCGTCCGACTCCTTCAGAAAAGCGGTCGGGTCGCTGGTGGACGTCGCGCCGCCCGACTCGGTGTTGTACAGGTCGGAAACGACCGCATCCGCCTTGGGCTGCACGGTGATGTTCGAACCGTAGGTGGACAGCTCGGCGTTGAGCTTGTCGCCCACGTCGAACACGACGCCCAGCATCGATACGGACACGGTCGCCGACAGGCATACGGTCAGCGCGATAAGCAGGCGCCGGCGCAGCTGTCGGGTGAACGAGCGAGTAATCATGCGCAGAAAGAACATGATTCTTGTCTCCTGCCTGACTCACCGGAAGTGGGCGCTCAGCGCGTCCAGATCCGTAGTTTGAATGGTGATCTTGCCGTGGCCGGTCTTGTACGGGAATGGTATCGGGTTGCAGCCACCCTTGAAGCCGATGGTCGCCAGGTTGATGGCCACCTCGCACTTCTTGCAGATGATCTTGCCGTCCTTCTCGTAGTAGCCAGCGTCGCCGCAGTTCTCGCAGGCGTCCAGGCCGATGCCGTACGCGCCACCGTTCTTTCGGATGATGATGAAGCGCATGACGGTGCCGTCCTTGGCCTTGTATTCGAAGCGGTGCAGGTGGCCGTCCTCGACCTGGCTGAAGGGGATGGTGGCCACGCCGTCCTTGAGCGAGTAGGCTTCCGGCGGCGAAAGGGTGATGGTCTGATGGGTCGCGGCAACGCCCACGGTCAGGGTTGCTGTGACGCCGATGGCTGCGATAAGGCTCCACACGGCAGCGGCGATGGCGTGGCGGCGGAATACCTTATGCCGGCGCAACGTGGCCTCGTTGGCTCCCGGCACATCATGGGTTTTCATACGGAAACCGGCCACGATGGAGGCCACGGCGGGAATCAGGAACACCAGCGCCTGCGCCATAATCATCGTGGAGTTCTGGTTGATGGACCAAGCCAGCGCCACGAACATCGTATGGTTCATCGGGAAGCCTCGCGCCTGCAGAATCTGGGCAAGACCAGTGAAGTGTTGAATCAGCAGAATCACCATCATGGCCGCGACGGCCACGGTGAACGCCCAGCGCACGGCAGTGGTGCGCATCGTGCGGAAGATGGCGGCCACAATAATGGACATGGCCACGCCAAGCAGGAAACCAAGAGCGCGCAGCAGCATGGCCGAAGTGAATGCGGTCTCCCCTGGTTCCACCCAGATGGTGAGCTGCAGAATCACGTCCGGCAGCGCGTAGAACAGGGTGAGTGCGATGTCGATGGCGGCCACGGCGTTAGCGATGTGCATGAACACCTTGTGCTGCTGCCAATTGGTGGTGATGCGGCGTGCGAACACCACCACGACGATGGTCAGGATGTCGGCAATGATCGCGCACCACAACACCGGGTAGTTGACGAACGTGCGCTGATTGATCACGGCCGAGGCGCGCAGGCCGGCGAATACGATGGCGGCGATCAGACCGACGATCAGGCCGATGAGACGCCAATGCGAGCTTATCGGCTTATCTCGCCCCTCGCCGACCGTGAGCATCACGCTCAGGCTCATCACCAGCAATGCGGGGGCCAAAGTGCCCGGCATCACTGCCACGAATTGTTCAAGCATTCGCGTCCTTTCTCTGTTCACCTTAGGCTCCCCTCTCTGAGGGGAGCTGTCCGCGAAGCGGACTGAGGGGAGTTTTAGACCGTCCTAAGAATTATCTCCCTAAAGCGGCGTAAAGCCCCCTCTGACGAGGGGGCTTTCTGCTTAGTCAATCACCACTGGCGAGGAGTGTAATCCCAGTTGTCGAAGGTGACCTCGATCGGCTCGGTCCAGAAGTGGCCCTTGACGCCGGTCTCCGGGTCAACGTGCAGCATCCAACCCTTGGAGGCCGGGGATTCGATGGAGAGCTTCAGCTGGTAGGTGCCAGCCTTGTCGAGCTTGACGTTGGCGCCGTAGTGCGGGCCATCGGAAGCGTTCATCTGCATGAAGGTACCGGAGGTGGCGGTGCCGCCCTCGACTTCCTTGCCGGTGGACTTATCGATGATGGTGTAGTTCACGGTCAGATCCGGCACGAAGTCGCCCTTGCCGTAGCCGAGCTCGGTGCCCTTCTGGTTGGCATGGATGTCGGCCTCGAGGTGGAAGGAAGCGTCAGCAGCCTTCAGGCCCATGGAAGACGGCTCCATATCGATCGGCTGGAAGTACACAGCGCCCACGGTCAGCGGGCCGGCGTCCTGATCCTGCTCTTCAGCAGTACCGGACGGGCCAACCGGAACCTCTTCGAAACCGGCGCCGGAATCGGAGGAAGAATCGGAGGAAGAGGAGTCGGAAGACTGGGAGGAGGAGTCAGCCTTAGTGTCGGATGCGGAGTTGGTGGAACCGCAGGCAGCCATGGACACGGTCATGGAACCGGCGAGCAGCAGGCCGAGCAGAGCGGCCAGTTTCTTGTTCTTCATCATTGTTATTCCTTTTCTCTATCTCTGGTGAATTAGGATTCACGCTTAGATAATTGCAATTATTCAGTTATGAGATAAGTGCGGCGTGGGCTGGAGGAATTGGCATCGATCCGAGGCCGTGCCGCAAGTCTGTCAGTTGTCTGCAGTTATGGGAGGAAACGGACGAGCTAGACGGGCTACGCCTTCACGGCCGGGACCTCGACAGTAGCCTGCGCCTTCAGCTTGCGCTGCTTGATGAAGCCGACCACGAACAGCGCGATAACCGCAACGGCTGCGATGGCCTGCGCCACTAGGCATTCGACGTACGGGTAGAGGCCAAGCCAATCGTTCGTCGGCACACCGTTCAGGTAGAAGGCGGGCAGCAAGTCGCCCTCGATCAGCGAGTGGACGCCGCCGCCGGCGAACACCACCACCAGCACAGACATCAGAATCGAAGTGACCAGGAAGAACGGACCAATCGGAATCTTCACGGAGGTGAAGCGGAAGAGCAGGAAGATGCCGACAAGCACCACCGCGGCGGTCAGACCACCGATCCACATACCGCGAGTATCGCGGCTCATCGTGTAGATGGACTCGTAGAAGATCACGGTTTCAGCGCCTTCACGGAACACGGCGAGGAAGCTCAGCATAGCCAGCGAGACCACGGTTTTCAACGTCACGTTGTCGGCACTTGCGGCGGCTTCGGCATCAGCCACAGCAGCCTCGGTCTTCTTGCGAATGTAACGGTTCCACGCTTCCACGCTGGACTTGTTCAGCATCCAGTTACTCGTCCACAGCAGCATGCCCATGGCGATCAGTGCGCAGGTGCCTTCCATGATCTCCTGAATCGGGCCGGAGCCGCCGAAGGCGAACACGAAGATCACAGCCACCAAGCCGGCGCCGAGCAGACCGACGAGCACACCCAAGTAAATCCACTTGACGAAGCGCTTGTTATCGGACTTGACCAAGTAGGCGACGATGGCTGCAACCACCAGCAGAGCTTCAAGACCCTCACGGATAAGCACGAGGAACGCCTGGCCGGAGGAGCTGGTGACCAGCTTGGTGAAACCGTCTTCCTTATCGGCGGCACCACCGTCAAGAATGCCGGCGTCCTTGATCAGCATGGCCTTGAGGTCGTCGATCAGCTTCTTGGTGTCTTTCAGGGATGCGCCGGCGTTCATGGACTTGCGGCACATCTTGAACTGGTATTCCACCTGCGAGACGCGGTTGCCGCTGATGGCGTTCATCACGTTCTTTTCGAAGCCGAGCTTCTCGTAATACTGGTAGTACGCGTTGTTCACGAGCGTGGCGCCCTTGGCACCATCACCCTTTTCGTAAGCTTTGTATGCATTGTCGAGAATCGGGGTCATTTCGTTGGCCACGTCGGTCCATGAACGATTGCCCTTGCCCGGGTTCTTCTTTTTCTTGGCGTCGAGCTCCTTGCGCTCTTTGGCCAGCTGCGCCTGCAGCGCTTCGGCGTACGCCTTCGGCTTGGCGAGATCGGCGTTGGCGTCGAGCTGCTGGGCCGTGGCGTCAAGATCGGCGGTCAACGCATCAATCTGCTGAGCCAGTTGATCGTCGTTGCTAGGCGTGTAGGAAAGATTCTGAACGCTTTGGAATGCCTGCTGTTGGGCGAGCTGCTTGTCCGCGCCAATGGTGTCGTGCACGACCGCGGTGAAGTTGGAGGCCACGTAAATCTTGTTGTACGCGCCCATGAAATCGGAGGTGGCGCCAGCGGTGTTGCCATCCTTGTACGTCTTAAGACCGCTGTTCAGCTGCTTGTCCATCGCCTTGGAGACTTCGGCCCAGGTGGCGTAGTCAACGCTGGACGAGCTTGATGAACTGGACGAGCTGGTGCTGCTGTCGGCGAAGGCCATCGGAGCCGTGACTGCAGGAGCCACAGTGGCGATGACCATGGCGAACAGAAATACAATCGCAGCCAGAACTCGCAGCTGCCTCACGCTGGTGTGTTCAACGGACCGAAGAGCAGCCTGGGCGCGACGAACCATGCCTATCCCTCTCTCTGCGCGGCTAAGTAATCAAAAACCAACTACTCAATATAAAGAAAAACTTTTTTGAGGAACAGTCTTGATTTTTTAGGATTTAAGAGGTATTAGGCACTGTTTTTCGATCAATTATTACCGCAGATTGTCTCAATATTCGATATTGTCCCGCTCACAGATGGGAGACTTCCCGAATTATGAACTCCCCGCGACTGGCCACTCCCCATCCCTCATATTGCATGACCAACTGTTTCACCAAGGTTCATAGCCTAAAATCACTATGTTGCATCACGGCAAGAGGCTGGCAATAATTCACGCGATGGCATGCGCATGTTCATTCTGGTTTGCCTCGGGTTTGCTGACTTGCCTTGAGTCGCTTTGATTTGCACTGGTTCATCCCCCGGTGAGATCACCTGTTGCACACGCCGTACGAACGACCTGCACATCAGCGCAGGCACTCATTGGTGGTCCTTGTCCACAAAGCGACACGCCGCAGCCGGCACTGAATGTGCATTTATCCGAAAGCTGTGGTAGCTTATTCGAGTTGCCTACGGAGCTTGCTTCTAGCAAGCACTGCAGTGCATGGAGGATTCGCCTAGTGGTCTATGGCGCACGCTTGGAAAGCGTGTTGGTGTAACAGCCTCACGAGTTCGAATCTCGTATCCTCCGCCATCAGGGTTTTGGCTTTTGTCAAAACCCTTTTGTTATCCGCACCCACATGCATATACGCAGCGGTCCAAATATGTGCACAATCGTGCACATTCACTGTTTTTGCAGTGGCGTGGCATGGCACATATTCCGAGACGACCGAATTCCCACAATTTTCGTGCCACAACAGCGCATAAAAACACGAAAATGCGATTACGTGGCACATCCGAATGCCACATGAGCGCAAAATAGCCAATATTGCGCTCATGTGTACAACTTAGAGCACCCGAATACTTCCTCGCACACCCGTCGATTTGCGTAATACGCGATTGCGTGTATTGTTGTGCAAGCCGTTCAACGGCCCTAAGCCGTGCGCACATTATCGCCCCGATAGCTCAGTGGTAGAGCACTTCCTTGGTAAGGAAGAGGTCGTGAGTCCAATTCTCACTCGGGGCTCTCAATCACCACTCGATGCCGTACTCGGCATACATATACATATCGTACTGGTACTCACTGCTGTAGTTCAGGTCGTTCTGATGTGCTTCATGATGGCTGTTATCTGACTGCATAATCATTCCTTTTCCTAGCCTCATCGGTATTACGACCAGATATAGCGAAATCGCGTTACCGAACTATGCGCGTTCAGCGAATCGCAGGTGAACTCATAGCGAACTGTTGCACGCACTCCGCATGCGAGCGCAGACTCATTGACATATACCGTCCGGCACACACTTCATAATGTGCAAGGCCGCGCGCCAGCTATTGAATACCGCCAAACAGCAAAGGAAAGCCTCTCCCACCATGACCTCACACCTTGCCGAAGCAGGACGCACACTGATTCCCCGCAAGGATGATCGGTACGGTCTGCTTTCCCCAGCTCTGGTTATTCTCACGTTTGTCGCCGGACTGGTGGATGCGTTAAGTTACTTGGCACTCGGTCATGTATTTGTGGCCAATGTGACCGGCAACATTGTGTTCCTTGGTTTTGCATTCGCCCACGCGCAGGGCTTCGTCTGGTGGACTTCGGCGCTCACGCTGGCCACGTTCATGATTGGTGCGTTCATCGGCGGACGCATTATTCATTACTTTGGCGCCAACCGCGCGCGCCATCTGCTGGTGTCCACGTCAATCCAGCTGGCTTTTGTGGCAGCTGCGCTCGTCGGCATTTATCTGCTCAATCAGTTTGCGCCTGAACCGTCGATGGGTGGCACTGATGCTTCAGCCATCGCCCGCACGGCACAGCCCAGTCTGAACTTCCCAACTGCTCGGCATATTGATTTGCATATTATTCTGCTGATTGTGCTGCTCGCACCGGCTATGGGCATTCAGAATTCCACTGCTCGTAAGCTTTCGGTGCCAGATTTGCCCACGACTGTGTTGACGATGACGTTAACTGGGATTATCGCTGACACTTCGGCGCATGGTCATGAGCAGTCCAAACTTGGCCGGCGCGCGATTGTAATGCTGGCTTTGGCGCTCGGTGCTTTGACTGGAGCCACGCTGCAGACGCGCGGTCATGAGGACGTTATTTTGATGGTGATGATCGTCTGTCTGATTGCGGTCATTGTGATGATGATCCCCCATGTGCATTCCGATGCCCGCTGGGTGACCGGAAAACACTGATTCATACAAAAACGGCCGGCGCTGGGCATTGCTGACCGGCACCGGCCGAGATAATAAGGAGTGCTCCTTATGTGGTCGCGAACCTTACGGTTTCATGATCACATCTGCTCGCGATTGCGGCGGTAGGCGATTGCGGCACCGGCACCGGCCAGCAGCAATCCGGCCACAGCAATCGTGACGACATTGGCACCCGTGTTGGAGACGACATTGCCATCACCCTTGGCAGCGGTACGCTTCACCAAGCCGGCAATTGCCTTCTCGAGAGCCTCGCGAGCTGCGTCGACCTGCTTCTGCGTGGCGTTGCTGTTGTCGGAGACCTCACGGGCCTTCTTCAGCGCGGCGCGCAGAGCGTTGGCGGAGTCGTCGGTGTAGAGACCCAGGTTGATGGCGGCGGCCTTGTTGATGGTCGCGTTCAGAGCAGCCTTGTCCACCACGCCCGGTTCCGGATTCGGCTTCGGCTCGGCGGTAGCTTCCAGCTTGGAGATGGCGTCCTGAAGAGCGCTCAGTGCGGTATCCACATCCTGCTGGGTGGCGTTCTTGTTGTCGAGCACCTGCTGTGCAGCCTTCAGTGCCTCGGCGAAAGCTTCCCACGAGTTGGTCGTGTAATCGGCCTTCTCGAGCTTGCTTGCCTTGTTCACTGCAGTCTGCAGGTCGGTCTTGTTCACCTCAACCGGGCCTGGGCCAGGCTCCTCCCCGGCCTGCTCAAGACCAGCGATGGCGGATTCGAGGTTCGCCAGAGCCAGAGCCACATCGTAAGCGGAAGCCTTTTCGTCATCCGCCACGGTCTGCGCGGCTTCACGCGCCTTGACCAGCGCAGCCCAGCTTTCAGCCGTGTAATCGGATTCCTTCAGACCATTCGCCTGAGCGATGGTGTCGTCGAGATCGGTCTTGTCGGGGGCGACAGTCTCTTCCTCAACTTCGCGGTTCGTGGTCAGGCGCAGTTCGGCAGCGGAGGCGAACTTGTTGGCCTGGGAAGCGCTCTCGCCTGCGGAAGACAGGACGGTCAGGCGCACGGCGGTCACGTTCTCGACGGCGTCGAAGCTGGCCTTCTGCCACATGGTGGAGGTGGAGAACTCAGCATCGGTGACGACATCCTTGGTGGTGCCGTCCGCCAGGGTGAGCGTGATCTGGTAGCCCTTGATCTTGCCGTTGGCGTTCATGCCACCGGAACGAGGCAGGTAGCGCAGACCGTTGATGGTGGTCGGTTCTTTGAGGTTGAACTGATACCATGCGGTGCCGTCGCCGACTGCATTGGCGCTCCAGCTGGTGTGCCAGTGCGTGCTGCCGTCGCCGTCCTGAGCCAGATCGGCCGGGCCTTCGCTCGGCAGGCCTGCGGAAGGCTCTTCGCTGCCCGTGGCCACGGTGTAGCCACCCAGCTCATCGGAGCCGTCAGCTGCCACGTCGTACTTGTCGCTGCTCTCGTTGCCGGGAGCGGTCTTCATGTACTCGTCGAGGGCCACGAGAATGTCGTATGCCTTGGTGAAGTCCTCAGCGGTTGCGCCATTCTTGTTGATGAGCACGCGAGCCTTGACCAAGGTGTCCTGATACTGCTGCCATGCGGCATCGGAGAGCTCAGCACGCTTGGAATCGTACTTGCCGCGGATTTCCTTGACCTTGTCCTGCGCTTCGGCCTTGGTGCGGGTCTGGGACTCGATGCGCTCGATCTTCAGGTTGTCGAGCACGAAGTCCTTGTATCCGCCGAAGTCCTGTGCATTGCCGGTGGAACCCTGCAGATCAGGTGCGGTTGCGGTCGAGTAAATACCGAACCAGGAATCGCCGTTGACGCCACCGGTCAGCTCGAACTCGGCCTTGCCGGTCTCACCCAGAGCCTTCTTCAGGTTGGTCAGCTTCACGCTGCCGGCAGAGTATTCACCCTGGCCCACAGCGATGGCGTAGATGTCATCGGAACCGGACTGGTAGTCGAAGCTCACCTTGTACTTGGCACCCGCCTCGAACTTCACGTTCTGCGGGATCGTCTGGTAGACCAGCGTGCCCTTCTGGGTCAGGCCGTTAACCTTCACAGACCAAGTGCCATCGAGCACATCGTCCATCTTCTTGACATCCCAACCGGCCTGCGTGAACGGAGCATGCAGCTCGGAGAGGTGGATGCGGTTGTCCTCAACGCCTTCGGAACCGGAGACCACGAACGGCCAGATGCCCTGGGCGTTGTTTTCGAATCCGTTGGTGAGGGACTTGAGCTCGCCGTTCTCGTCAAGAGTGATGCCGGAGTACTTGTTTTCGACAATGCGCACATCGTCGAAGTAGGTGTGTGCTCCGTCGGTGCTCTTGTGAGACAGGGTTACCGTGGCATCGCCGTTCTCAGGCGCGGTGAAGAACACGTACATGTTCTGGAAGTAGCTGGAGCCATTTTCCGTATTGCTGTTCGTGTTGTGGCCGTATGCCTTGATGTAGTTCTTGGCGATGGACTTGCCGGTGGAGTTGGTGGCCAGTACCTTGCCGCCGCTGGTCACGGTGACGGATGCATCGCCGGTGGAGCGGTTGTCGACGCCAACATACAGCGCGTACTTCTGGCCAGCCTTGAGATCGGTCAGACGCTGGGAGACATCGACCTTGCCGGTCAGGCGCAGCATGGCGTTGTTGTCGCCTTCAACTTCGGCCTTGCCGGTTCCGGCGACGGTCCAGTTGTCGGTGAGGGTGTTGGAGCCGCCGTTGAAGCCGGCGTCTACCACATGCATGCCTTCGCTCCAGTTGACCTGGATCTGCTTGGCTTCGCCCTTGTACACCACGTACGGGGTTTCGGCATCAGCGGTAAGCGTCACCTTGCCGCCGGAGACGGCAACGGTCTGCTCGTTGGTCTTGCCCTGATCGGTGAGCTGGTACACCTTTACGCTGGAGAGGTTCTTCCAGCTGTCCGGCAGCGTCCAGGTGGTGGTGCCGCCCTTGGTGTTCCAGTGGTAGAGCTTCTGCTCGGAATCCTTGACCAGCTTGCCGGTGGAGGAATCCCACATCCACGGCAGCAGGTAGGACTCGTCGCCAGTGGCGCTGCCATCGCCTGCGGAGACCACACCGGATGCGACCGTCACGCCGTTGAGGGTGATGGTGCGCTGGCGGTAGGCCGCGCTGGAGGAGTCGTTGGAGCCACGGGAGAGCACCACAACGTTGCCGTTGCCATCTTTCAGGGTAATCTGCTCGTTGCCGTTGTTCGTGTTCGGGTCGATCACGGCGTTGCCGTTACCATTGGCTTCGGTCAGCAGCGGGTTGTTGACCCAGCGGGTCACCTTGAAGTGCTGGATGAACTTGGTGGACACATCAGGGGTGAGCAGGTTCTCG
>SKEI01000599.1_pt1 | contig 22819 bp, 15 predicted proteins | sample 4826701 | NCBI WGS metagenome assembly SKEI01 (sample SAMN11008813, study PRJNA524170) | human gut metagenome | biome: Human fecal sample; material: Feces; isolation source: fecal sample from pouch patient p2, p6, p7, p14 | host: Homo sapiens | place: Israel: Tel-Aviv | collected 2016-08-31 | reverse complement strand
GAATGTTCGGCTCGGGCATGTCCACCAGGCGGGCGGAATTGGCGAGACGCTTCAGATGGTTCTCCAACGAAACCGGGAAACCCTTCCATACCGTGGTCGCTTCGAAAATGCCGTCGCCGCGCAGCGCGCACAAATCGAACGCGTTGATGATGGGGCTTTCCGGATCGACGAAACGAACCAGATCCGCGTCGGGTGCCACGCCTGCGCCTCCGAATAGCGTCTTGCCGTTACCGACTGCCAGAACGATCGAACTCATGGGAACCTCTCTTCCGCGCTCCGCGTCTTTTGATTGCCGCTTTATTGCTGTTGCGCTGTTGTGTTGCGTCAGCGTTCGCGTGCGTCTTCGGCGTCCAACCTAACCATGGTTTGTTTCCACTTGGCACCGCCAATTTGCAATGCGGAAACATACGCGTCATGACTCGCGCGGCTCCCGTAACGTTCGGCGACCAAGGTGAGGGAAAGCGACTCTGAACGTCCGTTTCTGCGGAATCTGATTTCGGGGTTCGTCGGCAGTTCGTTCGGAAAAGGCCGGACGGCGGCCGACGGGAAAGGTGAGTGCAATGGTGGATGGGATGTCCGATATGGGAACAACCGAACTTGGCGCGGCGAGCACGCCCGAACAGGCGCGCGCCGCGTTCCGTGACGGCCTGGTCCGCCCGACCTGCGGCATCGCGCAAGGCTACGCGCAGGCGAATCTGATGATTCTGCCCAAGGAGCAGGCATTCGATTTTCTGCTGTTCGCGCAGCGCAATCCCAAACCCTGCCCGCTGCTGGAAGTGATGGAGCCGGGCGTCACCGCACTCGTCACCGCGCCGGGCGCCGACATCCGTACCGACGTGCCGTTGTACCGCGTGTGGAAGCGTGGCGAACTGGTAGCCGAAGTGCCCGATATTCGTGAGTATTGGCGATCCGATTTGGTCACGTTTGTGATTGGCTGCAGTTTCACATTCGAGTTTCCGCTGATGGAGGCGGGCGTGCCGGTGCGGCACATCACGGCAGGCCGCAACGTGCCGATGTACGACACGTCGATCGAGTGCCGTTCGGCCGGCGCGTTCCATTCGACGATGGTCGTGTCGATGCGTGGCATTCCGTCTACGCAGGTGGCCGACGCATGCCGGATTTCCGGCTATTACCCGTCCGTGCACGGTGCCCCCGTATGTGTGGGCGAGCCGTCTGCGATCGGCGTCGACGACATCATGCATCCCGACTATGGCGATGCCCCCGTGTTGGAGCCGGGCGATGTGCCGGTGTTCTGGGCGTGCGGCGTGACCCCGCAGGCCGCGGTGATGGCGTCCAAACCGGAATTCGCGATCACGCACGCGCCGGGGCACATGTTCATCACCAGCAAACGCGATTTGGAATACATGGTGTGAGGGGGAGTGCGATGAGTGCTGTCGTGGCCGGCTCTGTTACCGGAATCGATATGAACAGCGATATGGGCGAAAGCTTCGGTCGTTGGACGCTCGGCGACGACGAGGCGCTGCTCGACGTGGTTTCCAGCGCGAACGTGGCGTGCGGCTTCCATGCGGGCGACCCGTCCGTCATGCTGAGAACGTTGTCATACGCGGCGTCGCGGGAGGTAATGGTCGGGGCGCATGTGGCGTACCGCGACCTGGCCGGATTCGGGCGCCGCTATGTGGACGAGTCCCCCGACGAGCTCAAGGCGGACGTGATGTACCAGATCGCCGCGTTGGAAGGCATGGCGCGGTCGGTCGGCGCGCAGGTGCGGTACGTGAAACCTCATGGCGCGCTGTACAACCGAATCGTCCGCGACGAATCGCAGGCCGCCGCCGTGGTCGAGGCTATCCGCAGCGTGGACGCATCGCTGGCGATACTGACGCAGCCGGGCGCCGTGGTCGGCCGCCTGGCCGCGCAGGCCGGGCTTCGTGTGTTCCACGAGGCGTTCGCCGACCGCGCGTACAACGTGGACGGCACGCTGGTGTCGCGCCGTTTGCCGGATGCAGTGATCGCCGATCCGGCCGAAGTGGCGGCGCGCGTGCTGCGCATGGTGTGCGAGCATGAGGTGGTGGCAATCGACGGCACCGTGGTGCCGCTCAACGCCGATTCCGTCTGTGTGCATGGCGATTCGCCCTCGGCTGTGGCGATGGCGCGTGCCGTCCGCGCCCGCTTGGAGTCGGAAGGCGTTGCGATACGCGCGTTCGCAGGCGACGCAGCCGCATCGGCCGCGCGGGATTAAGGCGGTGGCGACATGCGATTCCTGACCTGTGGCGCGGACGGCATACTCGTGGAGCTCGCCGATTTGGACGAGACCCTGCGGGTGTTCGCCGCGTTGCAGAGCGCCGTGAAACATGCCGTGGAACAAACTGCGGAATCGCCCGAGCGGGCCGCACAGCCGAGCACGACCTCCGTTTTCGCCGGCGTGAAACAACTCATTCCCGCTGCGCGCACCGTCTACGTCGCCTTCGATCCGCTGCTTTCGTCGCGTGTCGAACTGACCGCCGCGATTCGCGCGCTGAACGTTGCCGCCGACATGGAACGGCATTCCCGAATCGTTGAAATTCCGGTGATTTACGATGGCGAGGATATGGCGGACGTAGCCGACCTGCTGGGCATCTCCGTTGACGAGGTTGTGCGCCGGCATTGCGATACCGCCTGGTCCGTGGCGTTCGTCGGCTTCGCGCCCGGTTTCGCATACCTGACCGGCGGCGACCCGATATTCGATGTGCCACGCCGCAAAGTGCCACGGCTGAGCGTGCCCGCGGGCGCGGTGGGGCTTGCCGGCACGTTTTCCGGCGTGTATCCGCGCGTCAGCTCGGGCGGCTGGCAGTTGCTGGGCCACACGGAAACGCCGATGTGGGACGAGCGGGCCGACCCGCCCGCGCTGTTGCAGCCCGGCGACACCGTGCGTTTTACGCCCGTGCGTGACGCCGTTTCCGGCGGTTCGGCTTCTGTTTCTGCCTCTGTGTCCGATTCCGTTCAAGTTTCGCAGGCGCCAGATTCCATGTCCGTCTCGGCCTCGACTCCGGCTCTCGAAGTCCTCCGCTCGGGCCTGCTCACCACCTTCCAAGATGATGGCCGTGTCGCCGCGAACATGGGCGTGACCGGTTCCGGCGCCGCCGATCGCACGTCTTCCCACTTGGCCAACGCACTGGTCGGCAACCCCGCTAATACCCCCGTGTTGGAAATCACCGGTGGTGGCGTGCGCATGCGTGCCATCGGCAGTGTGGTCGTGGCGGTGACGGGCGCTTCGGCGGATGTGACGATTACCGGAAGCCGGCAATCGCAAGATAGTCAAGGCGGCTCAAACGGCACGTTCACCCCAAATTCCCCCGGTGGATGCAGTGGCCGGACCGTCTTGAACGCATCGAACGATGCCGCCGACCGCACCACAATCGCCATGCAACAACCGGTTCTGCTGCGTGACGGGGACGTGCTGTCAATCGCCCCGCCGACCAGCGGCCTGCGCGATTATGTGGCCGTACGCGGCGGTTTCGGCGTCGCGACAACCCTCGGTTCGGCTGCAACGGACACGATGAGCGGCATCGGCCCGCGCCCGATCGCAGCCAAACAGCGGCTCGCCATACGTACCGCGTCCACGGCGTGCGATGCCGGCGTCGGCCTGCCGCAGCCATGGCCGACCGACCTGCCGAAACCCGGCAGACCTACGGATTTATACGTGCGATTGGGACCGCGCGACGACTGGTTCACCGCAGCCGGCCTGTCCGCATTCCTGACGCAAACGTGGACAGTGACCGCGCAGTCGAACCGTGTTGGCCTGCGACTTTCGGGAGCGGCACCCGTGGAACGCACCGACACGCGCGAACTGGCCAGCGAGGCCACGCCATCCGGCGCAATCGAAGTGCCGACCAGCGGACAACCGGTCATTTTTCTGCGCGACCAGCCTGTAACCGGCGGATATCCGGTAATCGCCGTGCTTGAACCGGAATCGTTGGACGTGGCCGGGCAGTTGCCACCAGGCGCATGCGTCCGCTTCCACGTCGTTTCCGCCCATACCACGTCTACTCCGCAACCTGCGTACCCCACCAAGGAGGTTCGATAATGCCATCCGCATCGACTGCACCATCCTCAACGGCGCTCCCATCCCCGTCGCCATCATTGTCGTCGCCATCGCCCGCAACCCCGAAACTACGACGCATCCTCATCGCCAACCGTGGCGAAATCGCCATGCGCGTCATCCACGCCTGCCATGACACCGGCCGCATCGCCATCGCCGCCTATGCCGACCCCGACGCGGACGCGCTGTTCGTGCACGCCGCCGACGAGGCCTACGCACTGGGCGGATCCGACGCGCAAAGCACGTATCTCAACATCGCGGCCATCGTGGAAACCGCGCACAAGGCGCATGTCGACGCCGTCCACCCCGGGTACGGTTTCCTTGCCGAAAACGCGGAATTCGCGCAGGCGGTCATCGACGCCGGCATGACGTGGAGCGGTCCGCAGCCCGCCACCATCCGCGCGCTCGGCTCGAAAGTCGAAGCGCGCCGCATCGCGGCCGAAGTCGGCGCGCCCATGGCCCCCGGCACCACGGAACCGGTGCACGACCCCGCCGAAGTCATCAAGTTCGCCAAGGAACACGGCCTGCCACTGGCCATCAAAGCCGGCTACGGGGGTGGCGGTCGAGGTCTGAAAGTGGTGCACCGGCTGGAAGACGTGCGCGAGGCGTTCGTATCCGCCACGCACGAGGCCGAGCTGGCGTTCGGCAACGGCGACTGCTTCATCGAACGATTCCTCGCCCGCCCGCGCCCCGTCGAAGTGCAGATCCTCGGCGACGGCGCGGGCAACGTTGTGGCCGTCGGCACGCGCGACTGCTCGCTGCAGCGCCGCAATCAGAAACTCATCGAAGAGGCACCAGCGCCGTTCCTACCCCCTGAAACCACCCGGGCGCTGGAAGACGCGGCCGTCGCCATCTGCTCCCGTGCGCACTACGAAAGCGCCGGAACCGTTGAGTTTCTGGTCGATCCGGACGGCACGATGTCGTTCATGGAAGTCAACACGCGTATTCAGGTCGAACACCCCGTCACAGAAGAGGTGGCCGGCGTCGATCTGGTGGCCGCTCAGCTGGCGATCGCCGAAGGCGCGCATGTTACCGACATTCCCGGCTTGGAACACGGCACCCCCGTTCCGCATGGGCATGCGATCGAGTTCCGCATCAACGCGGAGGATCCATCCCTTGGTTTCGTACCGTTCCCCGGCATCGTCGAGCGGCTGAACGTGCCGACCGGACCGGGCATCTGCTTCGATCCCGGCGTTGCGCAAGGCGGCGCGATTCCGGGGCAGTTCGATTCGATGATCGCCAAACTGATCGTCTCCGCGCCGTCGCGTTCGGCCTGTCTGACGCGCGCCCGCCACGCATTGGATGAGCTGGCGATTGCCGGCGTGCCAACGGTCCGCAAATTCGACCAGGCCGTGCTCGAACAGCCAGCTTTCGTGGCGACGGACGGCGATTTCGGCGTCTACACGCGCTGGATCGAAGAGGAATTCCTGCCTTCCGTGGACGTGCGCACGCTGGCCGACGGCAAACCGGGTCGCCGGGCCGCAGCGCCCGAACCGGTGGAAAGCTGGGTCGAGGTCGATGGCAAACGCGTGCGATTGGGCCTGCCCGCTTCGCTCGCCTCCGTCGCCGCGCTGGGCGCGGGGCTGGCCGGATTGGCTGGAGCCGGCGCAACGGGGAGCCCTGCCCTCACGTCCGATTCTGGCGAATCGGTCATCCAAGCCCTGCTGAACGCCTATCAAAAGTCCGTTCCAGCAGGATCGGGCACGCAGACCGCCGCAAACTCGGATATCGCAAGCACCCAAGACACCCCTATCGAATCGACCATCACCGGCACGGTCGTCCGCTGGCTCGCCGATGACGGCGCGCACGTTGAGGAAAACGAGCCGATCGTCGTACTCGAGGCGATGAAGATGGAAACCGAAATCACCGCCCCCGTTGCCGGCATACTGCACCGATCGGCGCAGGTCGGCGACACCGCGCAATACGGCGACCCCCTCGGCGCCATCAGTTAACGCGGCGGCCGGCTGATACGGCTGCCGGCCGTCGGGTGAACCGCCCGCCCCTTACACGCAACGCATCGCAATCGCAAAAACAAAACCCAGACCACGGAAGGAACGCAACATGAGCATGCTGGATTGGCGGTATTATCCGAAAATCGCGCGTATCGCACGCATGGCGGGAGCCGACGTCGGACGCGGTTCCGAAACGTTGATGACGTATTCGCGCGGCGATTTGTTCCGAGCCGCACGCCACTTGTCGGGCAGCAAGGAAGGTCGGCCCGCCCGCGCGCTGGTGGTCACCGGCTTCTACATTCCGAAGGCCGCGCAACCCGCTGCGGAAACGGACGGCCCGTTGGGTGCGCTGGAAGTATGCATGGCATTGCGTGCGATTGGCGGCGACGCATGGCTGGTCAGCGACGAATGCTGCGCGCCGGTGATTCGCCCGTCCGCATTGGGTTTCCTGCCGGACGACCACGTGCTGATCGCGCCGAATGCCAATCCCAAGGGCGGTTTTGACGCCTGGCTCAACGGCGTCATCGACCTTGCCAAAACCGAACATATCGATACGCTCGTCTACATCGAACGCGTCGGGCCGGCGCGCGACGGCAGCCCGCACAACATGCGCGGCATCGACATCACCGAATGGACCGCGCCGCTGAGCCAGCTCACGCTGCTCGGCCTGCACACGATCGGCGTGGGCGACGGCGGCAACGAGATCGGCATGGGCCGTGTGGAGGACTACGCCATCGAAGGGGTGGTCGACCACGGCGAGAACATCGCCTGCACGGTGCCGACCGACCAGCTGGTGGTGGCCGGCACGTCGAATTGGGGCGCGCACGCGCTTGTCTGTGCGATGCGCGCGTTGGGCAGCAACGCCGTCGACCCGTATCTTGAACCGACGTGGCAGGAGCGCGTGCTGGACGTGATCGTCGAATACGGCGGCCTCGACGGCGTGCATATGACGAACGTGGCGACCGTCGACGGCCTCGAACCCGACCGTTACTTTAAGCAGGTCGGCCAGCTTACGGACTGCGCCCGCAGCTGAAGTCCTGTGCCCAAGGCTGAGGGCCCTGCGTTCGCGGCTGCCCCCGCATGTCCGTCGTTTTCGAATCGGGCGCCGGAGACATGCGCCGCGATTCGGCCGAAAGCCGGTTCGACACGCCCGAACACCGGTTGCGGTTTTGGTGTCGAGCCCCATTTTGCGGTAATATCGAACCGGTTCGACACAACCGTGGGAATGGCCGTAAGGACTCCCGCGAAGAATCTCGCAACGACTTTTTGGAACCGAAGGAGGCTCCATGAAAAACAAGGTGCAGCTCATCACTTACGCCGACCGCCTTGGCGACGGCACCATCAAGTCGATGACCGACATTCTGCGCACCCGCTTCGACGGCGTGTACGACGGCGTGCATATCCTGCCGTTCTTCACTCCGTTCGATGGTGCGGATGCAGGCTTCGACCCGATCGACCATACCAAAGTCGACGAACGTCTCGGCAGCTGGGACGACGTCGCCGAACTCTCCAAGACCCACAACATCATGGTCGACGCCATCGTCAACCACATGAGTTGGGAATCCAAGCAGTTCCAAGATGTGCTTGAAAAAGGTGAGGAATCCGAGTATTACCCGATGTTTCTGACCATGAGCTCCGTGTTCCCGAACGGCGCCACCGAAGAGGACCTGGCCGGCATCTACCGTCCGCGTCCGGGCCTGCCGTTCACCCACTACAAGTTCGCCGGCAAGACGCGCTTGGTCTGGGTGAGCTTCACCCCGCAGCAGGTGGACATCGACACTGATTCCGCCAAGGGCTGGGAATACCTCATGTCGATTTTCGACCAGATGGCCGCCTCTCACGTCAGCTACATCCGCCTCGACGCCGTCGGCTATGGCGCCAAGGAAGCCAGCACCAGCTGCTTCATGACTCCGAAGACGTTCAAGCTCATCTCCCGCCTACGCGAGGAAGGCGTCAAGCGAGGCCTCGAAATTCTCATTGAGGTGCATAGCTACTACAAGAAGCAGGTTGAAATCGCCTCCAAGGTGGACCGCGTCTACGATTTCGCCCTGCCGCCGCTGCTTCTGCACTCGCTGTTCACCGGTCACGTCGAACCCGTGGCCCACTGGACCGAGATCCGCCCGAACAACGCCGTCACCGTGCTCGATACGCACGATGGCATCGGCGTGATCGACATCGGCTCCGACCAGCTCGACCGCTCCCTCAAGGGCCTCGTGCCCGACGAGGACGTCGACAACCTGGTCAACACCATCCATGCCAACACCCACGGCGAATCCCAGGCCGCCACCGGTGCCGCCGCGTCCAACCTCGACCTCTACCAGGTCAACTCCACGTACTACTCGGCCCTCGGCTGCAACGACCAGCACTACTTGGCCGCCCGCGCCGTGCAGTTCTTCCTGCCGGGCGTGCCGCAGGTCTACTACGTGGGCGCGCTCGCCGGCCGCAACGACATGGAACTGCTGCGCCGCACCAACAACGGCCGCGACATCAACCGCCACTACTACTCCACCGCCGAAATCGATGAAAACCTCGAACGCCCGGTGGTCAAGGCCCTGAACGCCCTGGCCAAGTTCCGCAACGAGCTGTCTGCATTCGATGGCGAGTTCAGCTACGAGGTCGATGGCGACACGTCCATCACCTTCCGCTGGACCGCCGCCGACGGCGCGTCCACGGCCGCCCTCACCTTCGAGCCCGGACGCGGCCTCGGCACAGACAACACCACCCCGGTTGCCAGCCTTGCCTGGAGCGATGCCGCCGGCGCCCACGAAACCCGCGATCTGCTCGCCAGCCCGCCGATTGCCGATATCGACTAACCGTTGGCCCATAAACGCCACTCCGCTGTGCGCGCTCCAAGTAGTGCGCCCGGCGTAAGCTGGGTTCATGGAAAGCAAACCGCCCGCAGTGCACTGAAGCCAGTGCGCCCGGGCGGTTTTGCGTATGCGGGGTTGAAGGTCGTGCTCCTGCGGGCGCGGCCCAAGCATCCCGCCGGAATCGACGAGACGAGCAGCAGAACAGAGAAAGAGCAGCATCATGTTGGAACCGTATGTGCGTCCGGGTATTGATGATCGCCCGGATTTGGACAAGGTCCTAAGTCCCGAAGACAAAGCCGCCGTGGCCAGACTGGCCATCAAGAATCGCCGCCGCCCGCCCGAAGCCTCTGCGGACCAGCCTGAGGCCCAGGCTGTGCGATTGGCTTCCGCCGGTTCTTCGGCAGCCGCTGCTGCAGCCGCCAGTGTGGACACTCCCGCGCCGGATATGTCGTCCGCCTACCTCGACATGCGCGATCCCATGGTCGCCGTCAATGGCCAACGCCCTACCGCAGGTCAGGTCTCCCGACTCAACTGGGGTTTCTTCGCTGCTTCAATTCTGGTCGGCGCACCTTGGGTGGCGTTGAACACCATTGCCATGCCCAACGCGATTGCGCGTACATTCGGCTATGACACTGCTGTTGCCGGTCATATCGCCATCAATCCGGCCACTGGCCGCCCGTTGCCCGTCGCCACCGAATTGGCGATGCCCCTGGCCGTGTTGGTGATTGTCGGCGTAGTGGCCTCCATGTTTGCGATGCCGCTGATTTCAGTGTTGTCCGACCACACACGCACGCCATTGGGCCGTCGTACCCCGTGGATGGTTGGCGGAGGTCTGCTGTGCGCGCTGATCACGCTGATTCTGGGGCAGAATATCGGCATCATTGTGCTTTGTATTTTCTGGGTGTTCCTACAGTTCGCCTATGCGATGCTTTCCGTGCCGTTGACCAGCGCCATCAGCGAACGGGTGCCCGACAAGTTCCGCCCTCGCATCGAACGCTGGCATGGCATCGGTGTGATGCTCGGCCAAGCGCTTGGCGTGTGCATGGGTGCGCTTGGTGTGATGTTCAATTCGTTTGCGCCGTTTAGTTACACCGCCGTGCTATTTGCAGTGTCCGGTATTGCCACCGTATTGATTCTGCCCAAGGAGCCTTCTAGCGCTGAGCAGCCGAACCAGCTTTTTGACCGCAGTCAGGTACTTGACCAATTGCGCCCGCCGGCCCACGCTCCCGAGTTCTCCCGGGTGTTCGCCGCCCGTACGTGCATGATGGCCGGTGTTGGGCTGACCGGTGTGTTTCTGTGGTATCTCGTACGTTTCTGGGTTTATGGCAAGGCCGTGGTACTTACGTCCGCGCCGCTGACCATTCCGGCCGGATTCCTCATTGCCGGTATGGCTGTGGCCACATTGATCGGTGCCGCGCTCGCCTCCTGGGCCGCCGGGCCGATTTCCGAGCGAATCGAGGAAAAGAACATTCCCGTGGCCCGTGTGGTGGCCGGTGCCTGCCTGCTGTATGCCGCTGGTTGGGCGCTCGCATGGGGCCTTGGCGTCTGGTCCACCGGCACTGCCCGTGAAAACGGCATGCTGCTGTTTGCGTTGATTTCCGGATTCGCCTTTGGCGTCTATGATTCGCTCGGACTTGAACTGGTGATGGACTCTTTGCCCGACCCGCGCCGAGCCGGCCACGACCTCGGCATTTATGCGCTCGCCAACTCGGCCGGTCTGGCGCTCGCCGCCATCATCGGCGCGCTACTGGTGAACGCCTTCGAGCATAGCTTCGGCTATTACCTGCTCTTCCCGTCCGCCATCGTCATGGTGCTGCTGGCCGGAATCGTCACCCTCACCACCAAATCTGCCGAATAATAAACCGGTTCGAGTACACTGGTCAGCAGTGATCCAGTCCAGTACTCGCAGGGGAGCAAAACCATGGTCGGCATGCGCGACGTAGCCAAAGCGGCAGGGGTGTCCTTAAGCACCGTTTCGTTGGTGGTCAACAACACCGGCTACGTCTCGGCCGATATGCGTGCCAAAGTCGAGTCCGCGATGCGCCAGCTCAACTACATTCCCAACGAGCTGGCCCGCAACCTCTACCGAAACCGCACCAACACCATCGGCGTGATCATGCCGACCATCGCCCACCCGTTCTTCTCCACACTCACCGCGCATCTGCAGCGCGAGTTCGCCGCGCGCGACCTCAAAACCCTGCTCTGCTCCACCGCCGATACAGACAAGGGCGAGAGCGAGTACATCGACATGCTCCAGCGGCACATGATGGACGGCATCATCATGGCGGCCCACACCGAGCATCCGGCCGACTACTGGACCTCCATCCATCGGCCAATTGTCGCTTTCGACCGCACGCTCGGTGAGGGTGTGCCGGTCGTCCGGTCTGATCATGAACAGGGAGGCCGTCTGATTGCGCGCCAGCTCATCGATTCCGGCGCGCGCCACGTGGTGCTCGTTGGTGGCCCGCGTTCCCAGTTCGCGGAAGGCACCACTTTCCCCACGATTCGCTACCATCTCACCGTCGAGCGTCTGCTGGCTGAGGCCGGCATTGCCTGCGATTATGTCGAAGCCGGCACCGTGGCCGACATCGCCGCCCACGAAGCCACCGCATGCGCCATTTTCGAACAGTATCCTGATGTCGACGCCATCGTCGGCTCCGATGTGGTGGCATCCGTGGCATTGCAGGAAGCCTCACGACGGGGTATCGAGGTGCCTGCTGATCTGCAAGTCATCGCCTATGACGGCACTCTCATGGCCGAAACCGCCGGCAAACGCCTGACCGCGATTCGACAGGACTTCCCGGCCATCGCCGCCGCGCTCGCCGTCCGCATGGACTCACAGATCGCCGCCGACGGTGGCCCCGCCTCTCCGTCCAAGAACGATAGCGCTTCGGACGTTGACACCCAACCCACTCCCGAAGAAGTCATCCCCGTAGCCCTCATCCCCGGCGAAACCACCCGGTGACTCCTATCTTGGCTCCCCTCTCTGAGGCTGAGCTGTGAAGCAAACAGTCCGGTGGACTGTTTGTAGGCGAAGGCGAGCCGGGAGGCGAGCAGGCAGACTGCGGGCGGTAGCCCGTCTGTAATTGCGGCCGAGCTGGCGGCGTAGGCGACTGAGGGGAGCCGAGTCACGGCCGCCCACAGTCACCCATCTCACATGACTCCTACGTCACAATGTCCACAATGTGAACCCTTGCTGGATTGGCAAGACATACAAACCTATGTTTACATTCCAGTTCAGGTCGAACGGCCTGAGGAAATACCGAAAGGAGGCCACGCGATGACTGGATTCAATGCTTCTGCGTTTGTATCCGCACGAATTATTAGCCCGTCTTCGCTGGCGGACTAATTCGGCACTGATGCTTGAAGCCCCGTCAACGAAGGCAGGGCCAATCAAGCTGACACAATCGGCACGGCCCTGCATGATGCGGGGCTTTTTTTGTTGCGCTCACAAGGCTTACGGCAGAATCCCGCAGACGGAAACGGTAGCGGACAGTACACGGCAACAACACAGCAACAGAACAACAACCTCCCTGTGAGACGAAATAATCGCCCGCCAATGAGAGTGAACGAGAGCAAAACAGGAGTAACAATGACTGCAGCAGTCGAAGAGACTGGCTTAGGGCAGGCGGCAGGTAAAGCCGCTACCTTGGTACGCGATTCGGTCAAGACCGTGATCGCCGCATCGATGGTCGGTACCGCCATCGAATTCTATGACTTCTACGCCTACGGCACCGCCGCGGCAAACTACTTCCCGCACATCTTCTTCTCCGCGAAGGACAACCCCACCGTCGCACTGCTGATGAGCTTGCTGACCTTCGCCATCGCCTTCATCGCCCGCCCGCTGGGCTCGCTGATCTTCGGCCACTTCGGTGACCGCATGGGCCGCAAGACCACGCTGGTCGTCAGCCTGATGACCATGGGTGTCGGCACCTTCCTGATTGGCTGCCTGCCCACCTACGATCAGGTCGGCGTTGGCGCAGTCGCCATCCTCTGCCTGCTGCGTTTCATCCAGGGCATCGGCCTGGGCGGCGAATGGTCCGGCGCGGCACTGGTCGCCACCGAGAACGCGCCTGAAGACAAGCGCGCACTGTACGGCTCCTTCCCGGAGCTCGGCGCCCCGATCGGCTTCTTCCTGTCCAACGGCACCTACTTCGTGCTCGAATCCTTCAACAATCAGGACGCGATGCTGGCTTGGGGCTGGCGTGTGCCGTTCCTGCTGTCCGCCATCCTGGTGATCGTCGGTCTCGTGGTCCGCGTTCACATGGAGGAGACCCCGATCTTCCGTATGGCTCAGGAGCAGAAGAAGGTTGTCAAGTCCCCGCTGACCGAGGTCTTCCGCAAGTCTTGGCGTCAGGTGCTGCAGGCCACCTTCCTTGTGGCTGTGACCTACACGCTGTTCTACACGCTCGCCACCTGGTCCCTCGCTTGGGGCACCAAGGAGCAGGGCGAAGGCGGCGGCAACCTTGGCTTCACCAACCAGGAATACCTGCTCATGCTCATGATCTCCATCTGCGTGTTCGCCCTGTTCATCGTGCTGTCCTGCCTGTACGCGGACAAGATCGGCCGCCGTCGCGTGCTGACCTTCTCCTCCTGCGCACTTGTGGTGTTCGCCGTACTCTTCCCGTTCCTGCTGGACGGTGGTCTGGTCGGCCAGAAGAACTTCTTCGCCAACATGGTGTTCCTGTGCGTCGGCTTTGCCCTGATGGGCATCGCCTTCGGCCCAATCGGCGCCTTCCTGCCTGAGCTGTTCGACGCCAACGTGCGTTACTCCGGCTCCGGCATCGGCTACAACCTGGCCGCCATCGTCGGCGCGGCTTTCGTGCCGACCATCGCCACTTGGCTGAGCTCCCACTGGGGCGTCCACTCCGTGGGCCTCTACCTTGCCGTGATGGCCGTGTGCTGCCTCGTCTCCGTGCTCACCTGCAAGGAGACTAAGGACGTTGACTTTACCAAGTGACGATGTTCACAACGTGAAAACCCCTAATTCCACTAAGTGAACCCCTACAGGGCTTTTCCGATGCGACGGGACTAAACCTGCATATCGGAAAAGCCCACAAGGAAAGCCACAACAGAATATCGCTCAGCGAAACCCCGCAGAACGCAAGAAAAATTCAACCCCATAAATAAACAAATAAATAAAAGGAGCGCCAAAAATGGCAGCAACTATCTGGTACGAGAAGGACGCCGATCTGTCCGTGTTCGATGGCAAGAAGGTGGCTATCCTGGGCTACGGTTCTCAGGGTCACGCCCACGCGCTGAACCTGCGTGACTCCGGTGTCGACGTGGTCGTCGGCCTGCGTCCTACCTCCAAGTCCGTGGAGTTCGCCAAGGAGCAGGGCCTTGAGGTCAAACCGGTTGGTGAGGCCGTCGCTGAGGCTGACGTTGTGATGATTCTTCTGCCTGACCAGTACCAGGCAGCCGTCTACAAGAAGGACGTTGAGCCGAACCTGAAGCCGGGCGCTGCCCTGGCCTTCGCCCACGGCTTCAACATCCACTACGGTTACATCAAGCCGTCTGAGGATCACCCGGTGTTCATGGTTGCCCCGAAGGGCCCGGGCCACATCGTTCGTCGTGAGTACGCCGCTGGCCGTGGTGTCCCGGTCGTCGTTGCTGTTGAGCAGGACCCGGACGGCAAGACCTGGCCGCTGTGCCTGGCTTACGCCAAGGCTCTGGGCGCTCTGCGTGCAGGCGCCATCAAGACCACCTTCACCGAGGAGACCGAGACCGATCTGTTCGGTGAGCAGGACGTCCTCATGGGCGGCATCAACCACCTGTGCGACCTCGGCTTCGACGTGCTGACCGAGGCTGGCTACCAGCCGGAAATCGCCTACTTCGAGGTGTTCCACGAGCTGAAGATGCTGGTCGACCTCGCTAACGAGGGTGGTCTGAACAAGGCTCGTTGGTCCTGCTCTGACACCGCTCAGTACGGCGACTACACCTCCACCGTCATCACCGAGGAGACCAAGAAGCGCATGCAGTATCAGCTCAAGCGCATTCAGGATGGCTCCTTCGCCAAGGAGTTCATGGATGACCAGGCTGCCGGCGCCCCGAAGTTCAAGAAGCTGCAGGAAGAGTACTCTCACCCGCACCTCGAGACCGTTGGCCCGAAGCTGCGCGCCATGTTCTCCTGGAACAACGCCGAGGCCAAGGACAAGGACGAGGCTGAGTCCTTCAACGGCAAGATCGCTCGTACCCAGGTTCAGTGATTGCCGCCCCTGAAGGGGATTTAAGCTAGCAAACCGCCGTTCCCGCCCATACGGGAGCGGCGGTTTTGTGTTGTTGCGCGCAGCGAATCATTCTCAATAACAACTATGCGCTGATTTCTTGCAGGCAAACGAACACCGAATATGCAAGATCGTTGATATCTCAGCCTTTCCCCATATGTGGGATTGTGCGATTCTGTTCAAAAGGGTGCAGAGTTGTTATCGAGAATCGTTCTCTGCACACGGCTGTCCATACTCCAATAGTGACCTAGCTCACGTTGTGGACTCCAGCGGGGCTGCGACGGCGTTCTCGGTAGGATTGAACTCGGTTTGAAGGACACAATCCTCGCAAAACAGGACTTATCTGCACACCGTAGATACCCCCGGCGCCCAGCGGCGCCACAACCCACTACTGAAAAGGAGTGCCAATAATGGCAGCACAAATCTGGTATGAGCACGACGGCGATCTTTCCGTCCTCGAAGGCAAGAAGGTCGCAATCATCGGCTACGGTTCCCAGGGCCACGCCCACGCGCTGAACCTTCGCGATTCCGGTGTCGACGTGGTCGTCGGCCTGCGTCCGACCTCCAAGTCGGTCGACTTCGCCAAGGAGCAGGGCCTCGAGGTCAAGTCCGTGGCCGAGGCTTCCGCCGAGGCCGACGTGATCATGATTCTGGCCCCCGACCAGTACCAGCGCACCATCTGGGCCAACGACATCGAGCCCAACATCAAGCCGGGTGCTGCTGTTGCGTTCGCTCATGGCTTCAACATTCACTACGGCTACATCAAGCCGTCTGAGGATCACCCGGTGTTTATGGTTGCCCCGAAGGGCCCGGGCCACATCGTTCGTCGTGAGTACGCCGCTGGCCGTGGCGTGCCGGTCGTCGTGGCCGTCGAGCAGGATCCGCGTGGCGACGGCTGGGCTCTGACCCTGGCCTACGCCAAGGCCCTCGGTGCCCTGCGCGCCGGTGCCATCAAGACCACCTTCAAGGAAGAGACCGAGACCGATCTCTTCGGCGAGCAGAACGTGCTCATGGGTGGCGTGAACAAGCTCGTCGAGATGGGCTTCGAAGTCCTGACCGACGCCGGCTACCAGCCGGAAATCGCCTACTTCGAGGTCTGCCACGAGCTCAAGATGCTCGTCGACCTGATGAACGAGGGCGGTCTGAACAAGGCTCGTTGGTCCTGCTCTGACACCGCTCAGTACGGCGACTACGTCAACACCGTCATCAACGAGGACTGCCGCAAGCGCATGGAATACCACCTGCAGCGCATCCAGGACGGCTCCTTCGCCAAGGAGTTCATCGACGATCAGGATGCCGGCGCCCCGCACTTCAAGGAACTGCAGGAGAAGTACTCCAACGAGCGCATCGAGACCGTCGGCCCGAAGCTGCGCGCCATGTTCTCCTGGAACAAGGATGGCGTCAAGGATGCCGACGAGGCCAACTCCGTCACCGGCAAGATCGCCCGCGCCCAGGTTCAGTGATTCTTCCTTGGCTCCCCTCGGGTGAGGTGCGCACGAACAGCGAGCCGGCAATCGCAGCCTTCAGGCTGTCCGTGTTGCAGTACGCTGGCGCGTAAGCGCCTGAGGGTGGTCCCCAGTGCATACCAAAAGGCCGCCGCTCCGATTCATTCGGAACGGCGGCCTTTCGCTTATTCCAAGGGATCTACTTGATAACCCACGCAGAAGTGTCGGTGGGGAGCTGGCCTTCGGGGGTCAGCGGGCCGGACGCCAGCACCACGGAGCCATCGGGCAGCGCGACCGGGGCATTGCCGAAGTTGGTGATTGAGGTGAACACCCGCCCGCCAACCGCCGCGCGGGTGTACGCCACCACATCGTCGCCCATGTCCACCTGCTCGGCCGTGGTGTCGCGCGTGGCGGTCAGCGACTCCTGGCGAATCGCCAGTGCGGCGCGATACAGCGCGAGCATCGAGTCCGGGTCGGCTTGCTCCACGTCCACCGCGTAATCCTTGAACCACCGCGGCTGCGGCAGGTGCGGGTCGGCGGCCGGCGTCACGCCATCGGCGCGAACCGCAGGGGAGAAGCCGAAGGAAGCGCCCGTGCCGAACTGGCCGGCGGCGCACAGCGGCACATGGTTTTCGCCGGTACCGTCATCGGCCGGAGCCGGACGGCTGAAATCGGCCAAGGCCGGCTCATCGGCGGCGGTCCACGGCAGCGGCACGCGGCAGCCGTCGCGGCCCTTGTCCATCGTGTTGCGGGTGGTGTGGAAGGCGGTCGGATCCTCCAAGTGATCCCACGGAATATCGGCCACCTCAAACAGGCCCAGTTCCTCGCCCTGATAGATGTATGCGGCACCGGGCAGGCCGCGCTCCATCAGCGCGGCGGCACGGGCACGGCGGGTGCCGAGTTCGCGGTTCTCCGGGTAGGTGGTGCCGTCGCGCAGCAGCCAGTCGTGTGGCAGCTGGTGATACGGCGCGCCCTTGACCTGCGGCAGACCATAGCGGGAGGGGCTGCGCGGCACGTCATGATTGTTCATGACCCACGTGGTGGTGGAGCCGCCGGTTTCGGCCGCCGCCTTGAGCCCGGCGGCGATGGCCTTGCGGAACTCGTCGGCATACCAGTTGGCCTGCGCGAAGTCGAAGTTGAAGGACTGGCCCAGCTCGTCCATCGAAGCGTACAGGTGCTGGTGCTCGGGCACCACCCACGCCTCGGCCACGGCGAAGCGCGGCGGAGTGTATTCGTTGAACACCTTGCGCCATTCGCGGTAGATGTCGTGCACCTCGCGGCGGTCGAACAGCGGGTGGCTGAAGTCGTGGTTCAGCACGCCGACCACGCTGTATTCGCGGCCGAGCTCCTCCAGCGGCTTGGATTCAAGGTCTTTGGCCAGGCCGTGCGCTACGTCGATGCGGAAGCCGTCGGTGCCGTGGTCGGACCAGAAGCGCAGGGTCTTTTTGAACTCCTCGTGGATGTCCGGATTCTTCCAGTTGACGTCCGGCTGCGCCTTGTCGAACAGATGCAGGTACCACTGGCCGTCGGGCACGCGCGCCCAGGCCGGGCCGCCGAAGAAGGACTGCCAGTCGTTCGGCGGCAGGTCGCCGTGCTCGCCGCGGCCGTCACGGAAGATATAGCGATCGCGTGCGGGGGAGCCAGGTTCGGAGGCGAGGGCTTCCTTGAAGAACACGTGCTTGTCGGCGGTGTGGTTGGGCACGATGTCCACGATCACTTTGATGCCGGCCTCGTGCGCGGCCTCGGCCATCGCGTCGAAGTCGTCCATGGTGCCTAGGCGCGGGGCGACGTTGCGGTAGTCGATCACGTCGTAGCCGCCGTCCGCCAGATCCGAGGGGTAGAACGGGGAGAGCCAGATCGCGTCGACGCCGAGGTTCTTCAGGTAGTCCATCTTCTCGGTGACGCCGGCGATGTCGCCGAGTCCGTCGCCGTTGACGTCCTTGAAGCTGCGCGGGTAGATCTGGTAGACGACGGCCTGCTTCCACCAGTCGTCATTGAGGTTGTTGGCGGTCATGCCGATTCCTTCCTGTTCCGGGTGCGTTGTGGTTGGGTTGTTCCGGTTGTGCTCGAACTGCTGTGTGAAGACCCAACCGTTGTATTGATGATGACAACGATATCATGTGAATTACGCATGCAAAAGTCGATTTATCGGCGTTTTGCGATGGTAACGTAGTCACGCCTGCGCGGACGCTGCTGTTGCGGCAGGCGGCGCGGTGGTTTCGCGCAGTATCAGCGGAGTGTCCGGCCGTACGAATGCCGGTTCGATTGACTTGCCCGCAATGGCATCCAATACCATGTGCCCGGCGGCCACGCCCATTGCGAACGGGTCCTGATGCAGTGTGGTCAGTCCCACGGCGGCGGACAGGGTGGAATCGTCGAAGCCGATGATGGAGATGTCCTGAGGTACCCGCCGCCCGTATTGACGCAGGCGATACAGCACGGGCGCGGCCATTTCATCATCCTCAAAACAGAAGGCGGTGATGCTGGGGGAGGCGTTCAGTACGGCGTTCAATGCCGCGTTGCTTTCGCCAAGACCGCGTTGAATGCTCAGGGGCGTTAGCTCGATCCCCGGATGGGCGGCAGCGGCATCAATGACGCCCTGCAAACGAGCCTCGGCACTGTAGCGCATGTTGGTTTCGGTCGGGGCGCTGCCGACGAACGCGATATGCCGGTGGCCGAGTGCAATCAGGTGCTCGATGGCCGAACGTGTGGCGGCGTAATCGTCAATGCTCACGCCTGCGTCGAACCCATCGGTGGAGGGAATGTTGATGCCGACAATCGGCACGTGCATATGCTTCAGTCGCTCCACTTCAGCCGGCTCAATGTCGAAGGAGCTGACAATCACCGCATCCGCATTGCGTCGCACGGGCAAATCCGCAAAGAAGTCATGGCGCTCGACGGCGTTGCGCATGGGGTAGGGCACAGTGTCGTAGCCGGAGGGGCGCAGCGCCGAGTCAAGGCCGGCGAAGATGTTTGCATTGAACCAGGTGGTGATGGTCTCGCTGGCCAGCAGCGCAATGCGGAACGACTGGCCGGACTTCAGTGCGGCGGCCGAGCGAGAGACGGAGTAGTCGAGCTTTTCGGCCGCGGTCATCACTCGGTCTCGAGTCTCTGGAAGCACTAGATCCGGCTTGGCGAAGGTTCGGGACACCGTGGATACGGAAACGCCGGCCTCGCGGGCCACTGCCTGAATGCTTGCCTTGGTCATATGCCGTCGCTCCTTTACCGTCGCGAACAATCATTGTCATGACAACGATAACATGCCCATAACAAGTCGCCGTCTTCGGCTATCTCGATTACGAGGGGCTGATTTAGACCAATTTCCCATTGCCGGAATCGATCACCGCTTCTCTCGGCGCATCACGGCGGCTAGGGACTGCACGCGTGGCAGGTCGAAGACCTCGTCGGTATGTACCACGTGGCCTGAGCTGTCCGCCAGCGGCACGCGCCAGTTCGAATACTCTCTGGAAGTGCCCGGCTGATTCTGGGAGCGGCATTCGCCCACGCCGTCCACCAGCGCTGCCTGCAGCAGCAGCGACGGCGTATCGGTGAGCATGGCGTGCATCGCTTCCACGATTTCCTGCACATGGCCTTCCACATCATCCGCCACGGTCTGCGAGATATAGCCGTTCTCCACCAGACGGTTCATCATGGCCGTGCGCTCGGCCATCGCCGAGGCGGCGAATGCCTCCACCGGCTCGCTCAGGAGATGCAGCTCCTCGCGCAGCTTGACGTGTGCGAAGTTCAGGTAGCCGGCGGTGGGTGGCAGATCGTGCGTGGTCACCGAGGCCAATGCCTGTTTGCGATAGTCCTTGGGTGCGCGGTACGGGTCGCCGGCGTTCGGCGAATCGTCCACGCGGTTGAACCATTCCACGTCAGTGCCGAGCACGCCGTGATCGGCCAGAATGCGGCGCACGTAATCCGGTACGGTGCCCAGATCCTCGCCAACCACCATGCCTCCGGCGCGCGTGGCCTCGATGGCCAGTACTCCCAACATCGCCTCGTGGTTGTACGTCACGTATGCGCCGTTGCGGGCACCGAGCCCCTGCGGAATCCACCACAGGCGGAACAAGCCCAGCACATGGTCGATGCGCACCGCGCCCGCGTGCTCGTACATCGAATGCACCATCTCGCGGTACACCTGGTAGCCGGTGGCCTCCAGGTAGCGCGGGTTGAACGGTGGCTGGCCCCAATCCTGGCCCTGCTGGTTATAGAAGTCCGGCGGGCAGCCGACCGTGACGCCACCTGAGGCGAAGCGTTCCGGATTGGCCCAGGCATCCGCGCCGAGCCCGTGCACGCCCACGGCCATGTCCTGCATCAGCCCCAGCGTCATGCCGTGGTCCAGCGCCTCCTGCTGCGCGGCGTTCACCTGCTCGGCAGCGATCCACTGCAGCCAGCGGTTGAACTCGAACAGGTCGTGGTGCTCCTCGACGAGCTGGCGCACGGCCGGGTCGTCGATGGTCTTCTCGAAGAACCAACGGTTCTCGCCCCACGGCGCGCCCCATACCTCGAAGCACAGGCACCATGTGGCGAAGGAATCGAGGTCCGGGCCGGCGGTGGTCTTGAAATGCTCGAATTCGAGCTCGCGCTTGTTGTTGCGGCCCGCTTCGAAGATCAGGCGCAGCGCCGGGCGCTTGGCCTCCCACGCCGCGTTGATGTCCATCGGGGTCGATTCGTCGTTGCGCGCGGCCACCGAATCATGCAGCGCATCCACCTGCGCGCGCACGTCGGCCGGCAGTGTGGCATATTCGGGGATATCCTGCGGCCGGATGTACGTCACGTTGAGGAATCGGCGCGATTCCGGTAGATACGGCGATGGCTCAAGCGGCGGAATCGGCGCGCCGGCGTGAATCGGATTGATGAGCATGAAGTCGGCCTTGGACTTCTCGGCGGCATCTGCCAAAAGACGCTTCAGATCGCCGTAATCGCCGATGCCCCACGATTCGCGGGACCGCACGGAATACATCTGCGTCATCCAGCCCCACCGCTGGTGCTCGGCGACCGCCTCCGGCACGGGAATGCGCGCGGGGGCGGCGATGATGGCCGCCTTGCCCTCGCGCCCGTCAACCGTGACGGTCAGCGTGTGGTAACCCATCGGCAAATCGGGGGCGATGGTCAAGTCCGGCTTGCCGGAATTGAGGTTCGGCAGCAGGGCAAAGTGGCCAAACGCGGTGCCGTCCTCCAGTTCGATGGAGGCGGTGATGTCCGCGTCCGACGAGCAGTTCAGGGTGATGCCGGTCGGTTTGCCGGTGGTGGCGACGATGGTGGAGGGGAGCAAACGTTTGCTGTTTTCCACCTCAAGTTGGGTCATGGAGCGTACGATGGCCTCGTCGCTGGATGCGTCCACGTCGAGGGCCTTGAGTACGGCGACCAAGGCCGCGTCGCTGATTTCGGTGTAGGTGCCGAGCTGGTCGATGAATGAGGTGGCAAGTCCGCAGGCTTTGGCGAGCTTGATGAGCGGGCGGGCGAGTCGTTCCGTGCTTTCCGCGCGCTGCGGGGCACCGGAAGCGGCGTCGTTGGTGGTGTCTGCGATGGTGCCGGTGCTGGTTGCTGCGTCGTTGCCGTATGCGTCGGTCATGATGACTCCTTGCTTGCAAATCGGGTACTGCTAGTCGTTTGCATTGCTGTTCGAGGGCCGCTCTGCGTTGAGGTTCCGGCAACCTGACAGACCAATGTTCGAGCTGTTCTGCCTCTACCGTAACTCATATTGACAACGATTGCAATACATTCGGTGAGTTGGACGAGGCTAGAGGTGTTGGTGTTTGTCGTGATGGCCCGTTGACTATCCCCAGTCGACTTTGCCGACAGCCTCGCCGGCGGAGGTGAGGTCGAACGGGTTTAACCAAACACGACGAACGATTGCGGGGAGAGCGTCAGCTGCCCGCCGCTCACGGCCGGTTCACTAAGACTGAGCAGCACGTCGGCGTCGGAAGAGAGCTCGTCCGGCAGGTATTCCGTGAGGAATGAGGCGATTGAGGCACCTGAATCGGCGTTGAAATAACTGGAATCGCCTTCGTGCTCCATAGGCGTGTCGGTATTGCGCAGCAACAGGTTGTAGCCGTTCGGGTGGCCGTCCCGGCGCCAGTCGAGGTAGAGGTCCATGTCGAAGCCGGCCTGCATCGATTCGTTCGGATGGCCTGGACGCCATCGGCGGACCGACCTGGGTGGATTCCGATAAGGCGGCCGTATGGGTGACCAACTGGGACACCGAGCGCAACGGCTCCTCGCTCACCACCCGTGACGGCACCAGCTACCTGCTCGCCAACGCCTTCATGCTCGCCTACGATTACGGCCAGCCGCACATCTTCTCCGGCTACTACTACGCCGGCGTCGACGACGGCGCTCCCGG